>ENA-OQVM01000082-OQVM01000082.1-marine-metagenome-genome-assembly--contig:-NODE-82-length-141998-cov-16.134068_pt1 | contig 141998 bp, 120 predicted proteins | sample MGYA00237776_ERZ505498 | MGnify/ENA primary metagenome ERZ505498 (study PRJEB26159, sample SAMN06265151) | marine metagenome | isolation source: Helgoland LTER site | place: Germany:Helgoland, sampling...
AACGGCAATTTTACCGCAGTACTGGCGCAGCATTTTGATCAGGTACTGGCCACAGAAATCTCCAAGGTATCCGTCGCTTCTGCCCGGACCAATTTTACGGCCAATGGGATTGAAAATGTGGCCGTGGTGAGAATGTCGAGTGAGGAATTTACACAGGCACTCAACAAAGAGCGGCCATTTAGACGATTGGCAGAGATTGAATTAGACAGCTATAAGTTTTCAACTATCTTTGTTGATCCGCCGCGCGCTGGTCTTGATGAGGATACGGTAAAGCTAATTAGTCGATTCGATAATATTCTGTATATTTCCTGTAACCCGCAAACCTTAGCCGATAACTTGGAACAGATTTGTGTCACACATAAGATTGAGTCTGCAGCGGTTTTTGATCAGTTTCCCTGGACAGCACATCTGGAATCTGGCGTGCTTTTGAAGCGCAAGAGCTGAAACCTAAGGTATAAACAATAATCGGACTAGCGACTTAGGCTGAGGCTCATCAGTGCCTTGGCACTGGCTTGCATAAATTCGCTGTAGTTCTTTTCAATGCTTTCCCGCTCGGCGGTAAGTCGTCGCTTCTCAGAGCGTTCTAACATGACCCAGTCATCCAGTATCGGGATATGGGAAGTCGCTTCCGCCAACTGTTGGAACACCGAAAATAACTTAGCCTCTTCCTCGCTGGCAATCACCTTTTGCGATAAAAACCCAATCCGCATGGCTGCTTCAGTTTCAGTTAAATCTTTTTGCACTAGGGCACGGGCAATAATTTGAATTGATTGCCGAGCATCCTCGTCACGGGTAACGCGGCCTTCGTTAAGACTGTCAGCAATGGCTTTTTTTTGCTGTTTCTGGCGACGTAATTGAAGGCCGAGATAGAGTGAATAAGCAGCCAGTGCCAGTAAAATAAGTGTCGCGGCAATCAGGGTTATGGTTTTAGTCATTGTTGTCGTTGTCCTCGTTAAGCATGGGCACGGAATCATCCATTAGCTGTAAATCATCAGGCAAACTTTTCTTCGTTTTGGCGCCGAGCTTTTTCAGCTCTTCGGTACGCCGAACTAGGTTGCCACGGCCACTGGTTAAACGTTTACGCGCTATGTCCCAAGCGTCTTTGCTCTTATCCAAATGCTTGCCCACATCATCTAGCGCTTCAACATACATAACAAACTGGTCATAGAGCGCGCCCGCTTTGTCGGCAATAAGCTGAGCGTTGCGGTTTTGGTCGGCATAGCGCCACAGGTTTTTAATGGTTCGTAATGTCACCATCAAGGTTGTGGGGCTCACCAGAATAATACCGCGATCATAGGCATCGCGCATCATCTCTGGATCCTGGTCCAGCGCCAACACAAAGGCGGCTTCGACAGGCACAAAAATCAGCACAAAGTCGAGACTGTTAACCCCCTCGAGATTTTCATAATCTTTGCCGCTAAGACCTTTAATATGAGCGCGCAGTGATGCGAGATGCTGACCCAGACACTGAGCTTTGGTCTCTTCGTCTTCTGCATGGAAGTAACGTTCATAATCCACCAGACTGACTTTGGCGTCGATAACAATATCTCGCCCTTCTGGCAGATGCACAACCACGTCTGGGTTGCGACGTTTACCCGTATCATCTTTCAGGGCAACCTGGGTATCGTATTCGCGACCATTGGTCAGGCCAGAATCTTCGAGCAACTTCTCTAATACAAATTCGCCCCAGTTACCCTGGGCCTTGTTGTCGCCCCGCAGAGCATTGGCCAGACTGACGGCGTCTGCAGAAATCTGCAAGGTCTGCTTCTGAAGCTCGCTAATCTGTCCCGCCAACTTATTGCGGTCGGCATTCTCTTTGTCGTAGGCACTTTCTACCTGCTTACGAAAATCACCAATATCACGGCGCAATGGACTTAAGGTAACCTCCAAGGCCTCTTTATTTTGCAGTGAAAACTTAGCCTGTTTGTCATCAAAGATGCGGTTAGCAAGATTCTCGAACTCCTGACCCAAAGTCTGCTTAGCATCCTGCAATAGCTTCAGCTGCGCCTCATATTGATTTTGCTGGCCAATAAGGCGCTGCTCAAGCACACCGTTGGTGGTGGTGAGTTCAAGGCGAATGGCACCTAGTTCCTCGAGTTCGGCATCGGCTTTTAAGCGGCTTCCGCGACCCAGCCATTGGCTGATAAACAGGCCGAGTGCTAGACCGATAAGAAGCCCACCAAGGGCCCAGAAAAGTAAATTGATATCATTGGATAATTGCATGTGTTTATTGTATCAGCCTACTGTCAATTGCACCGCTGTTTTGCGATTATACTGCCCTCTTTAATTTATAATAAAAGTTGCCTATCCAGGAATGTTGCCACCACTTATAGATATAGCCCCCTTTCGCGAAGCTATTCAAAGGGACCATCTGATTTTGACGCCAAACCATCGTCTGGCAGCCAAAATAACTGATGCTTGGGCGATGTATACCCAGGACTCTGTGTGGTTAGCGCCCAGGGTTTACTCTATGGATCACTGGCTAAAACATTGCTGGGATGAGCTACAGGACCAAAATCATGCGCTAGTTCGAGGCCTGTCGGTAGTCGGTAGCCAGCAAAGTCGCTACTACTGGGAAAAGGCTATCGCTAAAGAGGATGCCGAGCACAGTACCAGCTATGCCAAAATAGCCGGTGACACCTTAAAAACTCTGCAGAATTGGAATCTTTCTATAGATCAGGTCCCAGACGAGACCCCTGCTGTTGAGTTTTTTAAACGCTGGCTCCACAACTTTAATGAGCTGCTTGAACGTAACCATTTAGTCACCCAACAATATGCCTGGCAGCTTACTGAGCGGGGCTTTAAGAGCGGTGCACTACAGCAAGACAGTGAAATCCTGCTCTACGGTTTCCAGTCCACTCCGCCACTGCCCGCCAATATTATCAATAGCGCCAGCAATTCCGTTAAGACAGTGCAATCAGTCACTAAAGGCAATGACAATACCTTTCGGCTCGAAACCCAGGATCGACATCAAGAGCTGCGCCTAGCCTCCAGCTGGGCTGCCCAACAGTTAGCCATCAAGCCAGACCAGCGCATTGGCATAGTGGTGCCGGACCTCAATAACTGTCTCCATCAGGTTTCACGATTAGTGGGGGAAGCGCTTAAAACTCAGGGCACTGAAACCGTAGTCAATATCAGTGCCGGCACGGCCATGGCGGATACCGCATTAGTCAATGCCGCCCTTGGGCTGATTGGTATTTTGCAGCACAAAAGGTCATTGCAAGAATGGTTACAGTTACTCTACTCACCCTACTGCGCCTTTAATCAGCTGTCTGTGCAATTTCGTACGGATGCCGAACTGGCTCTGCGCAAAACTAGACGTTTTGACTTTACTCTGGAGCAATTTCTATCTGGGATCATTCCCCATCAGGAGTCGGAACAGCGCGAAGCCGCCCTACTTATTCTGCAGCCATTAATAGAACTAAAAACCTTTGCTCGCCTAAAAACTGGCAGCCAAAAAAGCTTCTCAGGCTGGGCGGCATTTTTTAATCAGTTTCTCGAAGCCATGGCTTGGCCGGGCAAGCGGCAACTCAATAGTATTGAGTACCAGCAGAGGCAGCACTGGAATAGCCTGATCGAACAGTTCTGCAGCCTCGATAATTTGGGCATTGAAGTGGCGCTATCCACAGCACTCAAACATCTGCAACAGCTGGCTCGAGAGTCGGTGTTTCATCCGCAAACTGCCGATGCTCCATTACAGATCCTAGGTTTACTCGAGGGCGCGGGACTGCGTTTTGACCAGCTGTGGATTGTGGGCATGCACAGTCAGAACTTTCCAGCCTCAGTGGCCATTAACCCCTTATTACCCTCAGAGTTTCAACGTCAACACAGAATGCCCCACAGCCTGCCCGAGCGAGAATTACAGATAGCCGAAGAATTATTAGCCGATTACAAAAACAATGCTGGACGACTAATCCTGAGTTACCCCCTGATGCGTGGCGAAGAGCAGCTTGAAGCCAGCCCTTTGATTCGCAGCATCGCGACGGCGGATAGTTCAGCGTTACTGCAACAGCCGCAAACTCATCCCCAGTGGTTGTCGCGGCCCGATCAGTGCCAGCTAATCGAAGATCAGGCTCCTGCATATAACCCCCAGATCGAACGTATTCGTGGTGGCAGTGGTCTGTTAAAAAACCAGTCTGTGTGTCCCTTTAATGCCTTTGCCATTCATCGCCTAAAAGCCGAGCCACTGGAAGAACCCAGCCAGGGTTTGTCGGCCATGGATCGCGGTATGTTACTGCATGAAATTCTTTATCGCCTCTGGGATCAATGGAAAACCTCCATGGTTTTGTTGGCGCTGTCTGAGCAGCAAGTCAGCGATCAGCTCGGCGCCGTTATTGCTGATACCTTGCATGAATGGGCGCCGAAGTATCCAATATTGCTCGGCACTAATTACCGAGCGCTGGAGCAGCGACGCTTGGAAAAATTAATCGGCCAGTGGCTCGAGCAGGAGAAACAGCGATCGGCCTTTGAGGTGATTAATTTAGAGAGCAAAGCCAGCATACGCTTTGGTGACTTGGAAATTTCGCTGCGTATTGATCGGGTGGACCGCATCGGTGACAAGCTGCTGATCATCGACTACAAGTCTGGCACCGTTAAACCATCGAGCTGGGCCGGCGATCGGCCTTCAGATCCGCAATTACCACTGTATGTATTGGCCAGCAATCCAGTGGCCAATGGCTGTGCCTTTGCCCAAATAAAAGGCGGCCTGATCAAATTTATAGGTACCAGCGATAGCCAGTTAATTCCGGCTGAAAAAGTGGTTGAAGACTGGCCAGCACAGATTGATCAATGGCAGGCTGCCCTGACTAGGCTGGCTGATGAATTTACGTCTGGTTATGCCCCAGTAGAAATATTTGATAACGCTTCGTTTACTTATCAAAGTCACCTGTTGCCGTTAAATCGCTGGTTAGAAGAACCCGAAATAACGGCCATGGCTAATCCGGGGGCCGGCCTATGAGTCCCGTGAGTGATCAGCCACAGCGCAAACTAGCTCTCGATCCCAAGCAGAGTTTTATTGTTTCGGCACCGGCGGGGTCGGGTAAAACCGGTCTGATTACCCAGCGAGTTTTACGCCTGCTGTGTACCGTAGAAAACCCTGAAGAAATTCTAAGCATTACCTTTACCCGCAAAGCTGCGGGAGAAATGGCCAGCCGTATCCACAGAGCCCTCCATGCCGCCGCTTACGAACCTAGACCTGCGGATGACTACGAGGCGCAAACCTGGGATCTGGCCGCACTGGCCGTTGAACGCAGCGTTGCACTGGGATGGAACCTGCTGGACATGCCTGGACGTTTACGCATTCAAACTATTGATGGGTTCTGCCGCTATATCGCCAGTCAGTTTGCTCTGGAAACCAAACTTGGCGCGCTGCCTGAACCCAGCGATAACCCCCAGGCACTTTACGAAGTTGCCGCCCGAGCTCTGCTCGACAAGATTGAGCAGGATAGCGAAACGGCCACGCAATTAGCGGTATTACTGGAACATACCGGCAATGATCTGGCGCGCTGCGAACGGCTGCTCTCGGAACTGCTCAGCAAACGGGAACAGTGGCTACCTTTAATCTTTAATGCGGCGGGCAATCAAGAGTATTTTCAGCAGGTAATCGATCAGGTAATCGGCGAAAGTCTTATGCAACTCCATGAGGCTCTTATGCCTATTGCTGGAGAGCTAGCTGAATTAGCTGACTTTGCTGCCAACTATGGCGATATGGAAAAGAATCCTAGACTCCGTGAGCTGAGTGGCATGATTGAACTGCCAGACAGTAGCCTTGATGGCATAGTGCAGTGGAAGGTTTTACTCAGTCTGCTGGTAACCAAAGATCATGACATCCGCAAGAAGCTCACCAAAAACGAAGGCTTTCCGGCAGATCAAAAAGACGCCAAAGCGCGCATGCAGGTACTACTCGAATGGTGTCGTGAGCGCCCTGAGATTAAGGAACTGATAGCCAATGCCCTGTGTCTTCCCGAAGCAGAAATTAACAGTGCGCAGCATTTAATTCTCGATGCTCTGGGGCACCTGTTGCCGCGCCTAGCCGCCGAACTAGAGCTAGCGTTTAAGCAGCAGGATCAATGTGACTATCCCGCGATTACTCTCACGGCATTGGAAGCTATAGAGCCTTCGCCTGAGGATGAGGCGATCTCCGATATTACATTGCGTCTGGATTATCAGTTACGCCATATTTTAGTTGATGAGTTTCAAGATACCTCTGGATCCCAAGTAAAATTACTCGAACATTTAATCGCTGGCTGGCAACCAGATGATGGCAGAACCTTGTTTCTAGTGGGCGATGCCATGCAGTCTCTTTACGGGTTTCGCAATGCCAATGTGGGTCTGTTTATTAATGCCCAGCGCCATCCGGTCGGCCCAGTGCAGTGCCACCCACTGACCCTGACCGCTAACTTCCGTTCCGAGCAGGGCATTATCGAATGGGTTAACGAGGCCTTTAGCCAAGCCTTTCCGGCTCAGGCTGATATCAGTCGGGGCGCCATTCCCTACTCGCCTTCGGATGCATTTAAAGGCCCTGGTGTGCGCCCTGCAGTCAGCTTCCAAGGCTTTGCCGGAGACGAGGGCGATAAAGCCGAAGCTGTGCATATTGCCACTATCTGTGCTCAGTTGGCCGTACAAAAACCCGACCAGTCAGTGGCTATTTTAGTCCGTGGCCGCAGCCATCTTAAAACCATAGTGCCAGCCCTTAGAGCCGCCAACCTTAACTGGCAGGCAATTGATATCACACCATTGGCCAGCAGAATGCCCGTGGTCGATATGCTATCGCTGACACGTGCCCTACTGTCTCCCGCCGATAAAATTTCTTGGTTGGCAGTATTGAGGGCCCCTTTTTGTGGTCTGTCATTGGCCGATCTTTTAGTGGTTTCAAATAGCACCAGCAATAACCCCAAACAGGGGGATGCCATTCTTGCTCAGCTTATAAGGTTCTCAAGATCTCAATCCGAGCCTGAACCCGAACCCGAACCTGACTCTGAACCATTTAATGAGCTCTCAACGGAGGGCCGACAAATCCTATGCCGTGTCATCCCACTTATTTTAGACGCTTGGACAAACCGTGGCCGTAAAAATATACGCGATAGTCTCGAGCAGCTGTGGATAGACCTAGGCGGCCCAGATAGTTTGATGGCCAGCAGCGATCTCGATGATGTGCGAGCCTATCTGGACCTATTGGAAAACTGGCAAGTAGCCGGAACTCTCCCCGACTGGAACGGCTTTCAACAGGCGGTGGACAAACTCTATGCGTCCCCTGCGCCGGAGGTTGGACCCAAAGGTCGCCATGTTATTCAGATTATGACCATCCACAAGTCTAAAGGCCTCGAGTTTGATCATGTGCTGCTACCCGGCTTGACCCGTGGTTCTGGCTCTGACAAAAAACCATTGCTGCGCTGGCGTGAACATATCGATGAATACAATCAGATATCGTTAATTATGGCGCCACTGGGAGCGCATGATGAGGAAGATGATAGCGTCTACCAGTACCTAAAACATGAAGATGCGGGTAAGACGCGACTGGAAAATACGCGAGTACTCTATGTGGCTGCAACCAGAGCTATACGTAATCTCTATCTGTTTGCCAACCTTAAAGCGGCTAAAAAAGAAGGCTGGCAGGCACCGAGTAAAACCACCTTACTAGCACCGATTTGGAAAACAATCGAAGCCGGTATTGATGATGGGCAATACCCTATTGATCAAACAGAGACCGATGACAGCTTTGAATCTAGACCTCGCCTAAACAGTCTTCGACGCCTGCCCGCTGCCTTTGAGGCACCAGCCCGAGAGGCCGATGCCATGACCCTGGGTACAGAGGAAACTCAGTCTGCGGCTGGCACTCAAGTTGATGCAGACCTGTCTCTCCGAGCACGTTTACTGGGGACGGTTATGCATAGAACCCTGAAACAAATAGCCAATGAGGGCATCGACAGATGGCCCGAGCAACGGTTGCAACAGTTGCCCCCTGCTTGGTCGGCACAGCTTAAGGAGCTAGGCATACTCGCAACCAGCGAAGAGCTCAATCGTCTAAGCCGCGCACTGACCACCATGCTTGAAGACTCTCGCGGCCAATGGATACTGCACAACCATGAGCAGGCCCAGTGCGAACAGGCTCTGGGCTACCATCATCGAGAGAGTAATCATGCAGGTACCTCCGTACTCGATAGGACTTTTGTGGATCAGGGAATTCGCTGGATCATTGATTACAAATTTTCTATGCCCGCCGAGGGAGAGCCTGAACAGCAATTTATCGCCAGACAGATCAGCAGCTATCAGGCACAGCTAAAACATTACGCCAATCTCTACCTCGCTCTGGAAGAAAATCCCGTGCGCTGCGCGCTCTATTTCCCGCAAATGCCCTTGTTTATTGAGGTTGAAGCCGAATAATCTTCAAAACCGTTGATATTTAAGTACAATAGTGCCTCTTTATTTAAAGCGACTAGTTAGGAATTTTCACATGGACAGCCATGCTGTAGAAAACATCAATATTGAAGTGCCTGAGATACTCATTACTCCGGCCGAACTGAAGCGCACAATACCGCTGTCAGACAAAGCTCGAGAGACTATTTCAAAGGGTCGTAAAGACATTGAAAATATTCTTGAGCGCAAAGACCACCGCGTCGTTGTTGTGGTTGGGCCCTGCTCAATTCACGATTTAAAAGCCGCTCATGAATATGCCCAACGTTTAAAAGTCCTGGCCGAAAAAGTCAGTGACACATTGCTTATAGTTATGCGCGTCTATTTCGAAAAGCCACGTACCACGACTGGCTGGAAAGGTTTGATCAACGATCCGTTTATGAACGACTCGTTCAAGATCACCGACGGCCTGCATATTGGTCGTCAGCTTTTACATGATATTTTAGAAGTCGGCCTGCCAACGGCAACCGAAGCCCTGGATCCTATTTCACCACAATATATGCAAGACCTAATTGCCTGGTCTGCTATTGGCGCACGTACGACAGAATCTCAGACTCACCGAGAGATGGCCTCAGGTCTTTCTTCTTCTATCGGATTTAAAAACGGCACAGATGGCAGCCTGACAGTGGCGATTAACGCATTGCAATCAGTAGCCAGCCCCCACCGTTTTCTGGGTATTAACTCAGATGGCAATGTGTCTATTATTACCACCAAGGGAAATCAGTATGCCCACGTCGTTCTCCGTGGTGGCAATGGTAAGCCCAATTATGATTCCGTCAGTGTTTCTATCTGTGAGCAAGAACTAGTTGCTGCCGGTATTGCACCGAACATCATGGTGGATTGCAGTCATGCCAACTCCAACAAAGATCATATGTTGCAGCCTCTGGTGCTAGACAATGTCGCCAACCAGATTGTTGAAGGTAACAGGTCTATTATTGGTGTGATGATGGAGAGCCACCTAAACGGTGGTAATCAGAAACTTTCAAGCAACCCAGATGAGATGGAATACGGCGTTTCAGTAACCGACGCCTGTGTCGACTGGGAGACCACAGAGGCAGCATTGGTGTCTATGGCTGATAAGTTGCGGGATGTTCTTAAGACGCGCTAACCCGCGCTTGAATTAGTAGCGGTAGTAAATTAGTAACGCGACTAAGTGTAATAACCTAGCAATTATAGAAAGCCCCCGCTGATTTAGCGGGGGCTTTTTTTTGCTTTTCTGGTTACCTCTACTGTCTTATCGATAGCCGCTTTTTTAGCTGATACTTTCTTTATTGAAACTTTTAGTATCGCGATACATTTCGCCGATATCTACCTTAAGGGCTCTGGCAAGCATGGCGGCCTCGGTATCCTTGACCCGTCTCAATTGAACCTCGATCTTAGCCAATGTGCTGCGACTGATATCCCAGCCTAAAAGATTACAGCGGGCAGCCAAGGCTTCCTGGGTTAACCGTTGTTTTTCACGAATTTGTTTAACTGTGGGTCCGACTATATTCATCTCATGCGCTCCCTGCGAGGAGCCTGATTCTGCCAGTGAAAGACATGACTAAAGTTCCGCAAATGGAGCAGCTTAGCGTCAAGATTTTATAATAGTCAAAATGTCACACTCAGGTCAGTTAATCACCGATTACTCAGCCGATTGACTCGCCCCAGAGCCAATAAAAAGGTATTGTTAGGGATTCTGATTCCCAACCGCAGCTACTCACTATGCCTAGATTACTCCTCCTCGTCGCCATCGTATTCTCACTGTGGTACTGGTGGTCAACGGTTAAGCGTTTAACGCCAGAAGAGCGACGACCCTTTTTTTGGCGCACGGCGTTCTGGGGTGTTCTGGGGGCATCGATAATCTTAGTAGCAACTGGGCGTATGCACTGGTTGGGTGCTGGACTAGCTGCTCTGATACCCGTCGGCAAGCTGGTGCTGGGTTTTGGTCTGCGTGCTCTTCCAATCTTGCGAATTCTCAGTCGATTTAAAACCAGTCCATCCCAATTTGGCACCAGCTCATTAAAGGTAGAGATTAATTTTGCCAGCAAGAAAATGGATGGCGAAGTGCTCAAGGGTGAATTTACCGGCAAGCGCCTGTCTGAATTAAACCCCGAACAGCTCAAAACACTGTCTGAAGAATTTCGGGCTGCTGACCGAGAATCCTTTGTGTTGCTGCAGGCCTATTTAATGCGTAATGGCGCCGGTGAACAGACCAACGATAATTATCAAGCAGGTAATTTCTCAGATATCTCCAACGACGAAGCCCATAAAATTCTCGGCGTTGAGGCCAATGCTTCCAAAGAAGAGATCGTCAAGGCCCATAAGCGTCTGATGCAACGTTTGCACCCAGATCGCGGCGGCAGTGACTATTTGGCTGCAAAAATTAACGCCGCAAAAGACCAACTTATTGGCTAACCCGTAACTGTTAGCGCCTTAGCTTGGTTTCAGCACAGAACCTAGGCTAACCCCCCTATTACCAAACGAGCTAACCTATGCAACCTGGCAACTATGCTGTTGATGCCGACAGAAAAATCAACTGGAAAGTCTTTCAAATTATCTGGCCCTATATGCTGGAGTACAAGACACGCATCGGCATTGCGCTGGCCTGCCTAGTACTGTCTAAAGCTGCCAGTGTTACCGGGCCTTTCCTGCTTAAATACATCGTCGATGGTCTGGGTATGGACAGCAGCAGCGGACTGCCTGCCGAAAGTTTACTGGTGGTGCCTGTGGCACTTATTATCGCCTATGGCTTTGCTCGCCTGTCGATGATTTTGCTGGGTGAAATCCGAGATACGGTGTTTGGCCGTGTCACCGAGCGCGCACTGCGACGCATTGGCCTGCAAGTATTCAAGCATGTTCACGGTCTGGATTTGGACTTTCACCTCAATCGTCGCACCGGTGGCCTATCGCGAGATATTGATCGAGGCACTAATGGCATCAGTTTCTTGATGCGCTTTTTCGTCTTTAACATTGCCCCTACCCTAATAGAAATAACCCTGGTGATCGGCTTGCTGTTCTATAACTACGGCATTGCGTTTGCGGCTATCACCATGAGTTCTGTGGTTTTGTATATTCTCTTTTCCATGGTCACCACCGATTGGCGCACCCAGTTTGTCCGTGAAGCGGCGAAGGCAGATTCACAGGCTAGTACCATCTCAATCGACAGTCTACTTAACTACGAAACCGTTAAATACTTTACCAATGAAGACTATGAAGCCAATCGCTACGACGTAGCCTTAAAAACATGGGAAAAGGCCCGGCGCAAAAATCGCCTGTCGCTACTCAGTTTAAATGCCGGTCAGGCACTCATTATCACCGTCGCCATGACCGCTATGATGTGGCTGGCCGCCCAGCGGGTTACAGAGGGCACCATGACCATTGGTGACTTTGTCCTGATCAATGCCTTTATGATGCAGCTCTTTATCCCGTTAAATTTTTTGGGTTTTGTGTATAGAGAAATCAAGGGCTCCATGGCCAATATCGAAAATATGTTTGCCCTAATGGAACTCAGTTCTGGCGTCAAAAATGTTAGTAATGCTCCTGACCTTGAGATAACCAAGGGGGCTATCAGCTTTAATAAGGTATCTTTTCATTACCGACCAGACCGCCCTATTGTTAAAGACCTTAGTTTTGAGATCCGTGCCGGCGAGAAAGTCGCCATTGTTGGCGCCAGCGGCGCGGGTAAATCAACCCTAGTCAAACTACTGTTTCGATTCTACGATCCCAGTCAGGGCAGCATACTGATTGATGGGCAGGATATTAGTCAGGTAAGTCAGCACTCTCTGCGACAGATGATTGGCATAGTGCCCCAGGACACGGTGCTGTTTAACCAGAGCATCTTTGAAAATATACGTTACGGCAATCCCGAAGCATCAGACGCAGAGGTTTTGCAGGCCATCAAGCTTGCTCATCTGCAGAGCTTTATTGCCGAACTGCCCGATGGCGCTGAGACTGTTGTCGGTGAGCGCGGGTTAAAATTATCTGGCGGAGAAAAGCAGCGCGTCGCTATCGCCAGAACTATATTAAAACGCCCGCCTATTTTGGTGTTTGATGAGGCTACTTCTTCACTGGACAGTAAATCTGAGCGTTCAATCCTCTCCGCACTGCAGGAGATCTCACAGGGACATACCAGCATGGTTATTGCTCATCGTCTATCCACTATTGTCGATGCCGATAGAATTGTCGTCATGGACCATGGCTGCATTGTCGAACAGGGCTCCCACCGCGAGTTACTGGCCAAAAAAGCCCGCTATTTTGAACTCTGGACTGCACAGCTCCGCGATCAAACCTGATACTCAAATTACGGCTGTTTGCGGCCTCAGTAGGTTGAATTAGCGTTAAAAAGGTCGCAGTTGAAGAAAAAACGATAACCAGTTCGCGTTTTTAACGCGGTCTGGTTGCAGCAATATCATCCATGCATAGAATCTCCCCTATCAAGAACTGTTTCAAATATTTGTGTTGGCAGGATGCTAATAGGGAGATATACCATGGGAATCAATACTCAATTTAACGCCAAAGGGCTATTCAAGCTATTTGCTGGCGCGAGTCTCGCACTACTAATAACGTCGCCCTCTTTCGCTGGAACCGTTGCAATTACCTACGAAGACGCTGGTACATCTACTGGTGGTGCGGGTGTGCATAACCTGACCATTGATGGTGTTAGTACCTATGCAATGAATGCCGAATCGGACCATCCAGAGGCTGGCGATACCTGGAGCGCTACCGTAAACACTTACGAAGACGTACAAAACGGTGCAGGGAAATTCAACACAAACAGAAAAGGCAAAGACATCAAAAAGTACAACCAAGTTGGATGGTTGTTCAGCTACGTTAGCCTCGCCGACACCATCAGCACAAACACTCAGAGCTGGAACGCCGCAATCAATCAGGCTGTTTGGAAGATAATGGGCAAGAGAGGCAGGTTAAGCTCAAGAGCCAAGACAGCCTATAGATTAGCCACAAGTGGCAGCTACGATGACTATAACTGGAGCAACAGCATGACCGTATACACCGCGGGAAAGTTTGAATTTTTTGCCGCAACCCCTCCAATAGCAACACCTATCCCCAGCGCCATATTCCTGTTCGGTTCAGTGATTCTTGGCCTGTTCGGGATTGTTCGTCGCAAGTCTGATCTGCAAATCGGTACTCGCTGAAAACATCATTTTCAAACTAAGTAATGCAAATGAAAAAAGGCTCAGTTAGAGCCTTTTTTTGTGTCTGGTGTTTTTAATTATTTTTACCAATAGCAGCAAAACAGTTAGGCCCGCATATAGCCTGAAAAACAATTGGCCACTACAATGGAGCCATTACTTAAAGGGCCCCTATCATGCACTCTGCCACTCTCGAATTAACCAAACAGCTTATCTCTCGCTCTTCGGTCACACCGGACGATAAGGGCTGTCAACAGCTAATGATCGAGCGATTGGAAGCCATTGGCTTTGTGGTTGAGCATCTACGCTTTGATGACGTCGATAACTTCTGGGCGGTGCGGGGTCAATCGGGCCCTATTCTATGCTTTGCCGGCCACACCGATGTAGTGCCCACAGGCCCAGAAAGCGACTGGACTCACCTACCCTTCGAACCCACCGAGCAAGACGGTCAGCTCTATGGTCGCGGTGCCGCCGATATGAAAGGCTCTTTGGCCGCGATGGTTGTCGCCGTCGAACAGTTTGTTGCCGAACATCCCAACCACAGCGGCCGCATTGCTTTTTTAATCACCAGTGATGAGGAAGGTATTGCCAGCAATGGCACTGTAAAAGTCGTTGAATGGCTCCAAGAACAAGGCATTACCCCTGAATACTGTCTGGTGGGAGAACCTTCCAGTACGACCCGCTGTGGTGATGTGATTAAAAATGGTCGCCGCGGATCACTGGGCTGTGTCATGCGCATTAAAGGTAAGCAGGGCCATGTTGCCTACCCCCATCTGGCCAGCAACCCGATTCACAGTGCCACGCCAGCACTCACCGAACTTGTGGCTGAGGTCTGGGATGAGGGTAATGAATTCTTCCCGGCTACCAGCTTTCAAATCTCCAATATCCATGGCGGCACCGGTGCAACCAATGTTATTCCCGGCGAATTGCAAGTCACTTTTAACTTTCGTTTCTCGACCGCATTAACCGATCAGATACTTCGCGAGCGCACCGAGGCTATTCTCGACAAGCATGGCCTCGACTATGAAATGGACTGGAAGCTCAGTGGTCAGGCTTTTCTTACTGCTGAAGGCGCGTTAGTAGAAGCTGCCGTTGCCAGTATTCTAGAGGTAACCGGCATCGAAACCGAGCTATCCACCGCCGGTGGCACTTCCGATGGGCGTTTTATTGCGCCTATGGGCACCCAGGTTGTTGAACTTGGACCGGTTAATGCGACCATTCATCAGGTCGATGAGAACGTAAATATCGCCGATCTTGATATCCTCACGTCAATCTACCAGAGATTATTAGCCAAGCTTTTTACACAGTGAACCAGACTAGCCTATTCCTCTATGCCTCTACGGTGCTTATCTGGGGCTCGACCTGGATCGCCATTACTTTTCAGCTGGGTGAGGTGGATCCGCTAATTTCAGTGATCTATCGTATGGCCCTGGCGTCAGCGCTGCTCTTCGGCTGGTGCAAGTGGCGCGGCATTCCACTCGCACTGAAACCAGGTAATCATCGCTTTATGGTTGCTCAGGGTGTTTCTCTCTTCGGGATCAATTACTGGATGATCTACTGGTCGGAGACCTTTTTACCCAGCGGTATTATTGCGGTGCTGTTCTCTCTGATCGTATTTTTTAATATCATTAATGCGCGGATATTTCTAAAGCGCCGGATTGACATTAAAACCGTTGTCGGTGGCATTATCGGTCTGACTGGCATCTGTATGCTGTTCTATCCTGAGCTAACCAAATTTGAAAGCGAATCCAATAGCGGCGCTATTAAGGGCGCGTTATTTGCACTTGCTGCAGTATTTACCGCATCCCTGGGAAATATAGTGGCAACCCGAAATGGCAATACAGGCATTTCAGTTTGGGCCATTAATGCCTGGGGAACGCTCTATGGCACGGCTGCACTACTCATTATTGCCCTGGTTACTGGCGCTACATTCTCTTACGACAGTAGCTTCGAATACACTGCCTCTCTAGTGTATTTATCAACCTTCGGAACAATCTTGGCCTTTGGTGCCTACCTTAAATTGCTTATTTTAATTGGCCCGGAAAAGGCAGGTTACAGTGGGTTACTGATTCCCTTTGTGGCGATTATATTGTCAACAATATTTGAAGACTACCAATGGACCCTGTTGGCGGTAATGGGATTTGTATTGGCTGCATCGGGCAATTATTTAGCCATGCGCAAGTAAAGCGGGTTTGAAGTCTGCATTCAGATGGGTAATTTTTGCAGGGCAAACACATCAAAGCGCGTCGACTTGCCCTCCAGACTATAGGTAGGCTGTCTATCAGCAAGATATCCCGCACTGGCCGAGCGTTTAACCACCACTCTGTAACGGGCGCGCGCTAGAGCCAGATCAAGTAACGCCGCCGCATCTTCATCCGCACCCACTATGCCGTGAAAGGCCTGCATCTCCTTCTTTACCTTGGCGCTTTTCTTGCGCTCGGGAAACATAGGGTCAAGATAAACAATATCGGTCAGCTGATCTGCTGGCAGAGCGTTTAAATAGGCTGCTGAGTCCCCTTCTAGCAGGCTCATTCTGGTCATAATCTCCGCCAGCTCAGTATCACCCAGACCTTCAAGACATGCGCGCTGTAAGCCATCAGAGAGCAGGCTGTGGACAATGGGGTTGCGCTCCAGCATCTGCATTTGACAACCGAGTCCAGCCAGCACAAAGGCATCACCGCCCAGACCTGCCGTGAGATCCAGCACCTGAGGGGCAAACTTTCCCGAAACACCCACGGCTTTGGCGATAGCCTGACCATTACCGCCACCATGTCTGCGTCGGTGAATATTGGCGCCGCTATTAAAGTTACAGCGCACTGGCCCGTGATTGGAGCGCACCGCCGGCTTTAGACAGAGACCCTCTGTGGCGTATTCAAGAAAATAATCGATTTCAGCTTCAGGGGTATGTTGGATCTGAGCAAAATCAATTAATGGCAGATTAAGCTTCTCCGCTAGGGTTTCAGCATCTTGCTGTAAGCGAATATCCGAGTAGGTTATTTTAATAGTAGGCATGGTGTTATTTTACCCCATATAATTCAATAACTGACCTACGAGCGACCTCCTTATATGAAAATCTTACTCAGCATTATTACTCTGCTAACTATTGTTGCCTGCGATCGCTATCAGGTAACAATCAATGAGCGTGAAATCTACGCCCCACCAGTATTATTTAGTGATTATGAGATCATCGATCCCGCTTTACGCAACTGTGTCGCCCAGGCTATTAGTGATCAAAAAATTACTGTGGCAGAAGACCTAAGACTATTAAATTGTTCCTATGGGGGTATTGTTAGCCTGACCGGCCTAGATCGCTTTACTAAGCTAGAAACGATCAATCTATCCAGTAATAAGCTTGAAACTATCAAACCTCTTATGTTTTTTGGCGACCTCAAACGGCTTAATCTGCAGGGAAATAGCGGGCTTTCTTGTAAGGATTTACTTAGTTTAGAGCAATTATTAGCCGAAGACCTCTACAGGCCGAAAAGCTGCCTGTAGTTTTTATATTTTGTGATTTGCAAATTGCAAAGGTGACATTTTGGTGCAGAAACATATCCACAGAAGCTGTGGATAACTTTGTGGATTAACCACTGCGCAACCCGCCATAAGCCCCAAAAATCGGGCATCTTTGTTAGATTGGTTATTTTTTGTACAGATGCAAAAAGCCAGAAAAATCAATGAGTTACATATTTAACAGGTGAATATCAATGACTTAGCGCGACTTGTTAAGACCGTTTGTAGAATAAACAGGCCTCTGTGGAAAAAAATCCAATTTAACTGAAAACTTTTCACTACTTTCCATTGCCAGCTTGAATTAAAAGTGCTTAATAACTTTATAACAAGCCAATTTGACTGGAGAAGTTGGGACTAAATTAGCTCTAACCAGTCAAAACCTTCTTGCTGACAGGCATAGTGAAGGCTGCCCTGTCCTGTGTAGACTTCTTCGACCGCAACGCGAACCTTTTCCAGGCTATTGTTCTTATCACTGATATGGCCAATCACTAGCTGCTGGATCAGACTTTGATCAACATTGGCCAATAATCGAGCAGTTTGCTGATTATTCAAATGCCCCCACTGACCGCTGACGCGATCTTTTAAAAATGCTGGGTAGGGTCCCATAGCCAACATATCGAGGTCATGATTGGCCTCGAGTAGGAGTCCATGGCAATTATCGTACTGTGCTTCCACATGAGGCGTTAGAGACCCAATGTCGGTCAGCACACCAAGCTTGTGATTAAGGCTGTTAAACAGGTACTGAACAGGTTCTCTGGCATCATGAGGAACAGGGACTGGGGTAACCGTTAAATCCCCCACCTGAAATTCGGTATGACTATCGATGATACGGAAATCGGTGGTGGGATTTTTCAGGTCACGGCTTTTTAAACAGCCGGCGGTCAGATAGACCTTAATACCAAACTTATTGGCCAGAGGCATAACCCCTTTCCAGTGATCACTGTGCTCATGGGTCACTAAGATGGCGCTGAGATCCTGTGGCTGCTTTGCCAGCTTAGCCATTCGCAGGGTAGTCTCTTTGATAGAGAAGCCACAGTCGACCATAACGCAGGTATCACGCCACTCGATTAAAGTGGCGTTGCCTTTACTGCCGCTGCCCAGAGATGCAAATCGCATTGCGCGAGCTGCCTTAGGACATATTGCCCCGTAGTACTTTTAACAGGCGCAGTGACTCGGCTTGATTCAAGCCCTCACCGTCGGGGCCTATAATACGGACCTCAACACTGCCGCCAACGGCCTCCACCAGCACTCGATAGTTAACGTCAAGAATTTCATCACCGGCACCACCGCCAAACCAGCGATTAAAGAACCCAGGTTCATCCGTGGTTTCTTCAGTGTAATTAACGTACATGACACCTTCAGAGCGATTCTTGTCTACGGTAACAAAACCACCGCGATCTGCTGAATAGCTAATAGAAGCCCAGGTACGGTCAAAACTCAGCTTCACCTGAATATAGGGGTCAGCGACTGCTGGGGTGACTATCTCGACCTTGGCTTCACCACCAATATCCTGTGCGAGTAGAGACACGCTGGCGTATTCTGACGCAGAGGCCAGATCATTGGCGACCAGACTTAGCATATCTGATTCCCGAGTTTCGTTCTGTGATTTTTCAGGCCAGTCCAAGCCCTCTTCTTCGCCTTTAGCAGCCTGCTGATGCAACGCGGAGATCTCAGTACTGTCGATCTGCACGCCTGGCGCTATTTGAAAGCGAAAGCGGTGAGCGCTGTCTTCGTCTGAATTAAAGTTGACCCAGACAGTTTCAATAATACCCGATGAACCCTCGGCCTTGGCAGAGGGAATACCGTTACGGTTGAGGATATTGCGAACGCGGGGCCAGGCTTCACTGGGAGAGATATTAATTAGAATCCAACGACGGCCTTCAACAGACTGTATCTTCACTAGCTGTTCAAAAGTATTCACAGAGGCGGGCTGTGGTCGGGGAACCTCATAGCTCACCAGCTCCACAGAATTTACCGGAATCACTGGAATCGGATATATCTGACCCAGAGTCGCACTGTCTAAATCTGCAGGCACTACTGTTGGCTGAGTTTCCTCTGCCAACAGGTAATCGTTAGAACGATCACGTAACCCCAACCAGCCACAGCCGGTCAGATTTAAAATAAGTACAACGGAAAATCCGGTAAGAATCTGTTTCATTATTTTGTAGCCCCTGTGCGCGCTATTATTAAGCGCTTAGTAAATACAAATAGCTTATTAAATCAGTTTGGCACTTTTTAGTGCAGCCGCCGCTTGCTGATGATATTGATCGGAGAGCACTGTCATTGGTAGTCTCAATGCATTCTCCATCAATCCCAGCTGGCTGACAGCCCACTTGACTGGAATCGGGTTAGCTTCAACAAACATAGCATCGTGCACGGGCAATAACACTGCATCCAGCTCCGCAGCCTTAGCCGCATCACCTGCAAGTGCAGCTGCGCACATTTCAGACATCAGTTTTGGAGCAACGTTTGCCGTCACTGAAATATCACCCTTGCCACCCAACAACATGAGCTCTCGGGCGGTATGGTCATCACCGGAATAAACGGCAAAATCAGCGGGGCACTGAGCAACAAGCTGCTCAGCTCGTTGCAGGTCGCCGGTGGCTTCTTTGATACCCACAATATTATCAATGGCACTTAGACGCAGAACAGTTTCAACCTGCATATCGCAGGCCGTTCGTCCTGGCACGTTGTAAAGAATCTGATCGATAGCAACGGCTTCTGCAATGGCTTTATGGTGCAGATATAAGCCCTCTTGAGTGGGCTTATTGTAATAGGGCGTGACGAGCAGACAGGCGTCTGCGCCAGCGTCTTTTGCAGCCTTTGTTAACTCTATAGCTTCACGTGTACTGTTGGCGCCCGTGCCGGCAATAATGGGGATACGCCCAGCCGCCTGATCCACCACCCGGCGAATAACCGCACTGTGTTCAGAGACATCTAGGGTTGCTGACTCACCTGTGGTGCCTACGGCAACAATGGCATTAGTGCCCTGCTCTATATGCCATTCGACAAGGTTTTTAAGCGCATCCCAGTCTACCTCCAGCGAATCAGAATGCAGGGGGGTAACCAGTGCGACAATACTTCCTGTGATCATTTTTTTCCTTAACCTCTAAATACATTTATTACTTAACAAGTAGCAGCTAATCGATAGCACTCAAAAAGTGCACCACCCAACCGCCAATCGGGCAATGGTACTGATGGGCCTGTAGTGGCACAAGTGAAACCTCAGTCCCAATCGGCTTAACGGCGTTTTTTCTTTTTCTCAGGCAAATTATACAAATCGGCCTCGCCTTCGGGGCGATTTTTAAAGCGTCGGTGCACCCACAGATATTGCTCTGGTTGCAGTAGGATCATCTCTTCAACGATCCCGTTGATTCGGCGGGTATCCGCAAGGTCATCTCCCACGGGGAAATCTTCAAGTGCTGGATAAACGGTAATTTTGTATCCCTGAGAGCCGGGCAGTCTCACATGGCTAAAGGGCACTACAGCAGCCCCAGTTTTCTCGGCAAACCTTGCTGTCGCATAAACAGTCGCAGCCTGAATACCAAAAAACGGAACAAACAGGCCCTGGCCAAGACCATAGTCTTGATCTGGGCCATACCAGAGAGACCGGCCTTTCTTAAGGGCCTTCATGGTGCCGCGCACATCTCTGCGCTCGAATACCATGCCATCTCCCAGCCCCTGATTAAGTCGGCCACGGGCCTGTAAAAAATCATAGACAGGGTTGCCATGGGCGCGATACATGCCGTCCATTTGAAACACCGAGGAAATAGCCGCAGTGCCTATCTCTAGGGTGGTGTAATGAATACCCAGCAACATAACGCCGCGACCTTTCACCGCACTGAGATTTTCCAACCCTTCAAACTGCAACAGCTTGGCAAAACGTTTTTTAGACCACCACCAGGCAATTCCCACTTCCATAAAGGCAATGCCCGTACTAATGAAATTTGCTCTGAGCATGACTTCGTTCTGCTCTGGGGTCTGCATTGGAAAGCACAGCTCAATATTACGTTTGGCAATGGTTTTTCGGCGACTGGGGAAGCGATAAATAGCCAACCCAATTCCCTTACCCAGCAGTAATAACAATGGAAACGGCAACGCAGTGACCGCGCGCCACAGGCCAAAGGCCAGCCAGATTGGCCAGTGGCGCGGGTGCAATAGGCTGGTATTGAACTGCGTACCTTTAGAGCTCATTTTGCTGGGCCTTAGATTAGATTGCCAATGGCAACATCTGGATTTACCTCAGTCTGATAGTCGACGCCATCGACTTCAAACCCAAATAACTTTAAAAACTCCTGCTTATAGCCTACAAAATCCGTTGTCTCATGGAGATTTTCGGTGCTGATATTTGCCCAGGCATTGGCAACCTTAGCCTGAATTTCTGGACGCATCTCTAGCTCATCAACACGCAGGCGACCCTCTTCATCTGTTCTTGGGCTGTCGTTGTACAGGCATTCGGTAAACAGTCGATAGAGCTGTTCGATACAGCCTTCGTGGCTGCCGTCGAGCTTCATTTCTTTAAACAGCATGGCCAAATAGAGAGGCATAATAGGAATCGCTGAACTGGCCTGGGTCACTACGGCTTTAAGCACCGAGACTCGAGCGTCGCCGCCGGTGGCAGCCAACTTGTCGCGAATGGCCAGCACCTTGGTATCCAGATCTTTCTTAGCTTGGCCAATGGTGCCATCCCAGTAGAGATCCCAGGTGATCTTCTCACCAATATAGGTAAAGGCTGTAGTTTTAGCGCCATCGGCCAGCACACCGGCCTCGCTCAGAGCATCCATCCACATCTGCCAGTCTTCGCCACCCATTACGGTCACTGTGTCAGAAATCTCCTTATCACTGGCCGCGTCTAGGCTGAATTCTTGAATGGTTTCTTTGTCGGTATTAATGCCGCGCATGGTGACATTTTTGCCCACAGGCTTAAGCGTAGAGTTAAACACCTCACCGGTTTTCGGGTGCTGTCGGCGGGGAGACGCAAGACTGTAGATAACCAGATCTACCTGACCTAAATCTGCCTTGATGGTATCGATTGTGCGCTGTTTTACATCATCGGAAAATGCATCGCCGTTCAGGCTTTTGGCATACAGGCCATCCTGCTCGGCAAATTTGTGAAAGGCTGCGCTGTTATACCAGCCAGCAGTGCCGGGCTTGGTCTCGGTACCCGGCTTCTCAAAAAAGACACCCAGGGTCGAAGCACCGCCGCCAAAGGCTGCTGTGATGCGGGCCGCTAAGCCATACCCAGTAGACGAACCGATAACTAACACACGCTTAGGGGCGTTTTCTATCGGGCCCTGAGCGCTAATAAAATCCATTTGATTTTTGACATTGGCTTCGCAGCCAGTCGGGTGTGTAGTGATACACATAAAGCCGCGAACGCGGGGCTTAATTATCATGTCGCTGTCTCCATACATTATGTTAGTGGCAGGTGCTGAAATTGCAGCGGCAATGATACAGCACTGGCCCTAATCTAGTAAGGTTTGTTCAGGACTTAAAACCACGCCGATGCTATGCTGTGGCACATAAATGACTGCGGCACTCGATAAGCTGCAGAGCATAAAAGGCTGTGGCGCGAAAAAAGGCTGTGGCGAAAACAAAGGCTGTGGCACGTAAAACGCTGCCGCACGTACAAAGAAGTAGTGCACTCAACTAGGCGTTTTAATGACCCAGCCCAAAAACCTTCCCTACCCGTTTATGCGGCCAGAGTTTCTGCAGGCATTAGAAAACAGCAAAAGTGCCTCTGAACAGTCTGGCTGGCAGCCCATCCATCTATCACTTGCGGACGGGGATCAAACCGGGTTTATGCCCCTGTATCTCAAAGAACATTCCATGGGTGAATATGTTTTCGATCATGCCTGGGCCAATGCCTACCATGAGAATGGTCTCGAATACTTTCCCAAACTGCTCACCGCGATCCCCTTCACGCCCTCTACAGGTCCCAGAATACGTGGTATAGAGCTGCTTGGGCAGAATCATTGCAATCAGCTTTTCGAAGAGGTGCTGAGCGTTGCCGATGAAACAGATGCCTCAAGCTGGCACCTGCTGTTCCCTCAGGCCCGGGAGCTAGAGCTCTTCAATGATCCCCGCCTATTACAGAGAAGCGGCGTGCAATACCATTGGCACAATCGCGACTTTCAGAGCTTTGATGATTTTCTTGGTACCATGAATTCCCGCAAACGCAAAATGGTACGCAAAGAGCGCGCCGAAATTGTCCGCCAGAATATCGACGTTGAGGTGTTGGTGGGCACAGATATCAGCGAGGAAATTTGGGGGCTGTTCTATCAGCTATATGAACGTACCTATGCCAAACGCAATGGCACTCGAGGCTATTTAACTCGCCCCTTTTTCATTGAAATAGCCACGACCATGCCTGAGCAAATTGCCATGGCTGTGGCCAGCCAAGACGGCATTCCCATCGCCTGTGCACTGTACTTTTTCGATTCAGATACATTGTATGGACGCTACTGGGGAAGTGTCGCTGAGTTTTCCTACCTGCATTTTGAACTCTGCTATTACCGTGGCATTGAGTTTGCCATCGAGCGGGGATTACAGCGCTATGACGCCGGTGCTCAGGGAGAACACAAACTTATGCGCGGCTTTGAACCTATTAAAACCCACTCCTTACATTGGATCAGGCATCCCGAATTTAGAGATGCCATTGCACGGTTTTTAACCCAGGAAGAACGATCAATTGATAGCCATATGCAACAGGCGGAAGACCTGCTGCCCTTTAAGAAGGCTCAGGCTTAATAAGAGAAAGAGTAAGAGAAAGGAGTAAGCGCAGCTGTAGAGTTCGAAACTGTGACCTAGAGGACCCGGCTAAAAGACAGGTCCCTGCCTAGTTACCACTCACCAATATTTTCCATTGATGCCCAGGGCTCGAGTACTGGAAGCGCATCGCCTTGCTGTAGCAATTCGATAGATATATTGTCTGGTGAGCGTATAAAGGCCATATGGCCATCACGTGGCGGACGGTTAATAGTCACGCCGGCTTGCATAAGTTGCTCACAGGTTTCATAGATATTATCGACGCGATAAGCCAGGTGACCAAAGTTGCGGCCGCCGGTATATTCTTCAGGATCCCAGTTATGGGTCAGCTCAATAACCGGAGCACTGTGCTTATGGGCCGTATCAAGATCGTCAGCTGCGGCGAGAAAAACCAGCGTAAAACGCCCTCTTTCACTGTCCTTTCTATACATCTCAGTTAACCCTAAACCCTCACAGTAAAACGCCAGTGATTGCTCAAGATCCGAAACACGAACCATTGTGTGCAGAAATTGCAGACCCATAATTTTTCTCTAATGAATAAACGTTACCAAGAGCCGAAATTATAGCGCGAGATAACGTATGTCGCTCAACAGTTTTACCAGATGGGTCATAAAGCGGCCCGCATCGCCACCATTAATTACTCTATGGTCGTAGGATAAACACAGGGGCAACGTCAGTCGTGGGGCAAATTCACTGCCATTCCACACCGGTTTCATTTGAGATTTTGAAACCCCTAGAATACCAACTTCGGGCGCATTAACGATCGGGGTAAAACCCGTTCCGCCAATGGCGCCTAAGCTAGACAGCGTAAAACAACCACCCTGCATATCTGAAGGCTTGAGCTTGCCATCACGGGCCAGACCGGCCAGCGACATAATATCTTCAGAAATTTCCCAGATGCCTTTTTCATTGGCGTCTTTAATAACCGGAACCATCAGACCGCGAGGCGTATCTACGGCCATGCCGACATTGATGTAATGCTTTTGAATAACATGTTCACCATCGCCCGCCAGCGAACGATTAAATTCAGGATTGGCATGCAACGAGGCAGCAATAGCTTTGATCAAGAATGCGACGGGAGTCACGCGGATACCGCGCTTTTCGCCCTCGGTTTTAAGTGACTTACGGAAGTCTTCAAGTTCTGTAATATCTGCATCATCAAACTGGGTAACATGGGGAACATTCAGCCAGTTGCGCTGCATGTTGCTGCCAGTCAGTTTTTGAATCTTGGTCAGCTTGATAGATTCGGTCTCACCAAACTGACTGAAGTCGACAACAGGTACCTCAGGAATACCTGAGCCGGTAGATGTTGATGCAGGGTTGTTTAGCGCGTTCTTTACGTAGCTATCGACATCGTTCTTTTGAATACGGCCACGGGGACCTGTACCTGAAACCTTTTCGAGGCTAACGCCAAGCTCTCTTGCTAGCATCCGTACCGAGGGGCCTGCATAGACATCTGCTGACGCACTGCCTTCTGTAGCAGCTGGGGCAGATATTACAGTCGGTGCTGAGGCTGAGGCTGCTGCTGGCGCTACTGACGGACTTTTAGCCTCAGTCGCAACCGGTGTTGCCTCTACTGGAACAGCGATTACTTCTGCCTCAGCGTTCGACACCTGCAAAATCGCGACCTGACTGCCAGTCCGCAACTTGTCGCCTTCGGCGGCGAGAATTTTAATGACTTTGCCTGAATGGGAGGAAGGCACATCCATGGTTGCTTTGTCTGATTCTAAGACAACTAAGGTATCGCCCTCTTCAACCTGATCACCAATGGCAATGGAAATCTCAATTAGATCGACTTCATCGTCGCTGCCAATATCAGGGACAACGATTAATTGCTCAGACTCAACAGATGGAGCTTCTGCTGCTGGCTGAGGCTCTTTTTCTGGCTGAGGCTCTTTTTCTGGCTTAGGCTCTTTATCTAGCTGAGGCTCTTCCTCTTCAACAGGTGCCTCTTCTTGCGCAGACTGTTCAGCAGCACCAGTTTCAATCTCGGCAATGGCATCGCCGACCTTAACGGTTGCGCCGTCAGCCACTAGATATTTAACCAGGGAACCGGCAAAGGGGCTAGGCACATCCATGCTGGCCTTATCAGACTCTAGTACTATTAGGGAATCTTCCAGTTCTACGGCATCACCTGGGGTCAAATTCAATTCAATTACATCGACGCTCTCTGCACCACCAAGATCTGGAACTGTTACGATTTCTACTGCCACTTTATTACCCTTTTATAGTTACCTAAACGTTACCTTAAATACCACTTAACAATTGCTGCTATTCACCAACTTACAGATAGAGAGGATTAGCTTTCTCTGGATCAATACCAAATGTCTGGATTGCCTCAGCTACCACTGACGACTTAATAGCTCCCTGATCTGCCAGTGCTTTTAATGCAGATACCGCAATAAAGTAACGGTCAACTTCAAAGAAATGACGCAGTGCCGCACGGCTATCGCTGCGACCGAATCCATCGGTACCCAACACATTCATGGGGCTGCTAATGTAGCTGCGCATCTGCTCGGCGTAGTTTTTCATATAGTCAGTGGCGATAACTACCGGCGCACTGTTGTCGCCAAGTTGCTCTGCTATATAAGACTTTTTAGCTTTCTTAGTAGGGTGCAATAGATTCCAGCGATCGATGGCCTGACCTTCCCGAACCAGTTCATTAACACTGGTAAGACTCCAGATGTCGGCGTCTACTGAGTAGTCCTGCTTAAGAATTTTAGCGGCAGCAATCACTTCGTTAAGAATTGTACCCGCACCCATTAAGGTAACATTCAGCGACTTGCCAGATGCTTTCTTAGCCACAGCAGGCAGTTTGTACATGCCCTTAATAATGCCCTCTTCTACCCCTTTCGGCAGCTCAGGCTGAACATAGTTTTCGTTCATGGTGGTGAGGTAGTAGAAGCAGTTTTGTTTTTCCTCGAACATGCATCTAATGCCGTCTTGGATAATCACTGTCAGCTCATAACTGAAGGCAGCGTCGTAGCTCTTACAGTTAGGAATGGTGTTTGCCAGTATCAGACTGTGTCCATCCTGGTGCTGTAAACCTTCACCGTTCAAGGTGGTTCTGCCGGCAGTGGCACCAATCAAAAAGCCGCGCGCCTGACTGTCGCCAGAGGCCCAGGCCAGATCGCCAATTCGCTGAAAGCCAAACATAGAGTAGAACACATAGAACGGAATCATTGGGCAGGCACTGGTACTGTACGCCGTTGCCAGTGCTAACCAGGCCGACATCGCGCCCGCTTCGTTAATGCCCTCTTCGAGAATAACGCCCTTTTTATCTTCTTTGTAATACATGATCTGCTGGTGATCATGGGGAACATATTGCTGGCCCACCGAGGTGTAGATTCCCAGCTGACGGAACATGCCTTCCATACCAAAGGTACGGGCTTCGTCCGGCACAATAGGTACCACTGACTTACCGATATTTTTGTCTTTAATCAGCGTAGACAGCACACGAACAAAGGCCATAGTGGTTGAAATTTCACGCTCGCCGCTGCTTTCAAGTTGCTTTTTAAAGGCACTTAAGGGCGGCACAACCATGGGTTCAAAATGATGCTTGCGCGCGGGCAATGGTCCGCCCAGCGCCTCACGGCGTCTGTTCATATAGGTGAGTTCGGGGCTATCTTCTGCCGGACGATAATATGGAACATCTTTTAACTCATCGTCGGAGATAGGTAGGCCAAAGCGATCGCGGAAGCTACGCAGGCTGTCCATATCAAGCTTTTTAACCGAATGAGTATCGTTAGCGGCCTGACCATCACCGAGACCATACCCCTTAACAGTGTGGGCAAGAATTACAGTGGGCTTCCCCTTGCTGGCGACAGCTTCAGAATAGGCGGCATAAACCTTATAAGGATCGTGACCACCGCGGTTGAGGGCCATGATCTGGTCGTCGGTCATATCTTTAACCAACTCGAGCAGCTCTGGGTACTTACCAAAGAAATGCTCACGAGTATAGGCACCACCGTTGTATTTGTAGTTTTGCAGTTCGCCATCGCAAACTTCATTCATGCGCTTGATCAGCATACCGCTGTTGTCTTTTTCTAGCAGTGCATCCCAGTGACGACCCCAGACGACTTTAATCACATTCCAACCAGCACCGCGGAAGACACCTTCCAGCTCTTGCATGATTTTACCGTTACCACGCACAGGACCATCAAGGCGCTGGAGGTTACAGTTGATTACAAAGATAAGATTTTCTAGCCCTTCGCGGCCGGCCAGAGAGATTGCACCCAAGCTTTCCGGCTCATCACATTCGCCATCGCCCAGAAATGCCCAGACCTTTCTCTCACCGCGCGCGACCATGCCGCGCGCCGAAAGATAGCGCATGATGTGCGCCTGATAAATAGCCTGAATTGGGCCAAGGCCCATTGAAACGGTGGGAAACTGCCAGTAGTCCGGCATTAACCAGGGGTGCGGGTAAGACGATAGACCAGTGCCATCGACCTCGCGGCGGAATTTGTCCAACTGTTCTTCGCTAAGACGGCCCTCAAGGAACGACCGCGCATACATACCAGGTGCACTGTGACCCTGAAAGAACACCAGATCACCAAGGTTTTCTCCCGCATTACCGCGGAAGAAATAGTTAAAGCCAATATCGTAAAGGGTTGCTGCGGAAGAAAAACTGGCGATATGGCCACCAATACCTTCACTCTTTTTATTCGCACGCATCACCATCGCCAGTGCATTCCAGCGTACCAATGAACGGATACGACGCTCCATAAACAGATCGCCGGGCATGGCTTTTTCGCGACTCACTGGAATAGTATTGCGGAAGGGAGTGGTCACCGACTGGGGCAATTGCACACCGGTCTCTGCTGCATGCTCCTGTAACTGACTAAGAATATAGTTAGCTCTGTCGTCACCCTGAGCGCGACAGATTGAATCAAAGGCGTCTAGCCATTCTTGCGTTTCAGTGGGGTCTAAATCCTGCAACATGCGGCACCAATCTAAGTTAGTTAACTTTGAGGTTATTGCGGGCCAAAGTATGGCAGGCAAGCTTTAACCATTTAAGGGCGCAATATTAATGTAGCTAAGCTACAAAATCAACCTCATGAATATTCAGCATATAATGCTTTATTATAGATACAGCATCAATAAAATACCCTAACGCATTGATTTAAATATACAAATATAAAAATAAACTAAAACCCTAATAAGTTAGTTTAACTACAAAATGTGCTATTAAGGATGCATATCTAAAAATCATATTCATAGATCTGCCCCGACTTACGCAAATCTACGGCTGTATTTTCTGCGGAAGCATCGGCCGTTTGCAACCATAGCGCCCGTGGATTTTTAAGCAATATGCGCTGATAAGCATCCTGTAGTGAATCTGCCGTTACCGCCCTCACCTCTCTAGCGAGCTGCTCACGGAAGTCGAATTGCCGATAACCAAGTCCCACAGACTCCATAAAGCGGCCATTCATTTCCGCCAGATTTTTGGGCTTCTCCTCAAGACTGTTAAGCACCGAGGTCTGGTAGCGTTTGATATCTTTTCGCGTCAGCCGGTCAACATCTGCGCTGTAGTCAGTTATAAATTGGTTAAATTCATCTCTTAGACGAGCCTCGTCGGCCACCGGAGACTGCACTAGCATTGCCAACCCAGGAACTCGAGATTGATTGTTGGCAAACGCAGAGACGACATAACCCAGCTGCTTTTCGGTCCGCAGGCTGTTATAAAACGGCGATGACAGCATCTCACCAAGAAGCAGCACTTTTGCCCGCTCCTGAAGACTATCCTCCCCACCTTGCAGGTAGAGTACAACCACAGAATCAGCATGATCCACCGGTATCTGAGCTTCTACAGCAGCCTGCTCTAGCTTGGCAATACTGATGGGTGCCGCAATCTCTGCTAGGGCAACAAAGGCCTCTATTTGAGCAGTAAGGGCCAGCGCCTCAGGCTCCCCCTGGTTACCGCTGATAAGCATCTCTACTGAGGCCTCTTCGAGTAAACCCTGAGAGAATTGCTGCAAATCAGCCATGGTTATCTGCTCGAGTACCGGCGCTTGCTGTAATGGCGTCCAGGCACCTTTTATCATTGCATATAGCCCTGAAACCGCCTGGCGGAAAGGATATTCTCGCTGGAAATTCGACAGCTTGCGCAGACGTGTCTGCTTGAGTCGCTCAAAGCGCTCTGAGTCCCATTCAGGGTTGGTTAGGGCTTGGAGGACATCCCCCAGCAGTACGGATTGCTTATCGGAATAACCCCCAACCACAATGGAGATACCCCGATTACTGGCGCTTAGGGAAAAGCTGAGACCAGCCTCGGAGGCTGGATACACCTGAGCACCCAGCTGATCTTTAATTAAATCTAGGTACAGCTGCGCTGCAGTAAGGCCTTCGACACTTTCAGTCTTATTGCTAATCAGCCGAGTAATCACATGGGCCTTGGGCACACCGAAATCTGTGTCCAGTAGATGCCACACCTCAAGGCCCTCTTTCTTTATGAGGGACTGGGGCTTTTCACTGCCTGTGTCTGCCTGTAACTCAAGGCTAGCGGGAATATAGGGGTTACGTTCCGGTAACTTAAGCCCATCTATCTGAGCCGGCTCGCGCCAAGCTGCTGCTAGGGCAGGCGCCACAGGATTAACCGCAAACTGCGCCTGGTAATGTTCGGTCACCTGATCGGTTGCAACCTCTGGCGCGGTCACCATCAGAAACAAATTATCCACGGTCAACTGATTGACGACCTGCTTAATAAGCTGTGCATCGTAATCAGTCATCAAATAGGGCGCTCGCAAAACCTCTGTCACAGGATAGTGCTGCATCTGCCCTGCCAATCCAGACACATAGCCCATGGGGTTTTGCTTTTCCTGGAACCTAAAGGCGATATCGGACATTCTCGAACGCTCTTCATAGCGCCAGTTCTGAATGCCCTGCTCGCGAATAATGGCAATCCAGGCAAACAACATCTCGACGATATCGGCCTGATGCTCAAACCCAGATGGGGTTAGTCCTATATCCACAGAGAAAAGTGTGGAACTGCGGTCTTCAAGGCCACTGCCAGCACTCAAGGTTTCGGCCCAGCCCTTATCTTTTAAAAGTTGCAGAAGACTGCCCTCGCCTTCATGGCCAACTAGCCCGGCAAGATAGGTCGCAGGCTTCTGCTGCCAGTAGGGAGACATCTTAGGTAACTGAAAGCTCAGACTCAGCTCGCGCAGGTCTTTGAGGGGTTTCATGGCAATGGTCAATGGCAATCGATCCGCCTGAATAAACCGGTCAATATGGGGTGCAACCTCGGTGTTACTGTTATTAATGGGTACGAAGCGTGGCTTGACCATGGCTTCAAGCTCATCGAGATTCTCTCGGCCCAGCACCACCAACTTCATGAGGTTGGCCGAATAGTATTTGTTATAAAGGGCAATAAGGTCGTCGCGCACAGAACGGCCATCACGATCTGCCAGAGTATCTAGATTACCCACTGTAAACTTAGCCATCGGATGAGCCGGGTCAAGCTGCTCCTGAAGAACATCCCACTGACGGCGACTATCGTCTTTGATTTTTAGGCGATACTCAGACTCCACCGCATTGCGCTCACGGTCGACATATTTAGCGTCAAAATTGGGACTGAAAAAGAAGGGGGAAAAACGGTCGAGGGCCTGACTTAGGTAGCTGGCATCGATGTCAAAAAAGTACGTGGTATTTTCTAGGCCTGTGCCGGCATTATGGCTGCCGCCATGCTCACTTATAAAGGTCTGGTAATCACCAGGGTTGGGGTAATCTTTGGTGCCCAAAAATAGCATATGTTCAAGAAAATGCGCCAGGCCCTCTCGGTCAGCAGGGTTTTGATAGCTACCGATATGCACATCTAAAGAGGCCGCCGCCTTATCGGTGCTGGGATCAGAAATAAGCAGTACATCAAGCTTATTGTCCAGTGTGATGTGACGGTACTGGCGCTGATCATTGGCGCTCTTGATGACCGGCTCAGTGATTTCTACTGAAATCTCAGAGCCCGGCGAGCCTCCTGAACTACAACCCTGAAGCGCAATAACTGCAGCCAATACCAATAAGATTCTGCAACCATTAATCTGCAGGCGTGCAGTTAATTTTTTGATCATTCCTGTGTCCCTTTTATGCTGTAGTGATTTATGGCGCTCAGGTGTTTCGATACAAAGCCAATTAGCCTACTTGACGTCCGCATCCAGACTCACTTCCTCGGGCTGGAGATTGCCGCTACTCGGCCAGGCGTTATAGACCGCCTTAACCAGGGTGGCCAGAGGAATGGCAAAAAACACCCCCCAAAAACCCCAGATTCCCCCAAAGAAAAGCACCGCAACAATAATGGCGACCGGATGCAAATTAACCACTTCAGAGAAAAGTAATGGCACCAAAAGATTGCCATCAACAAACTGGATAAATCCATAGACCATAAATAACCAGAAAAAATCACCGGAGTACCCCCATTGCACATAGCCGACTAGCAGCACAGGAATGGTTACCACGGTTGCACCAATATAGGGGATCAACACAGATAGGCCTACCAGCAAGGCTAAAAGCGCTGCGTAGTTAAGACCGAGTATTAAAAATGCAACATAAGACACCGCGCCAATAATGAGTATTTCAATGGCTTTACCGCGAATGTAGTTGGCAAACTGCATATCCATTTCAGACCAGATGGCGGTCATTACAGTGCGCTCTTTAGGTAGCAAGTTAGATAGCGCACCGACCAGCTGATCTTTATCCTTAAGCATAAAAAGCACCAGCATAGGCACTAAAAACAAGTAAATCATTATTCCCATTAGCCCGGGGAAACTGCTCAGTGACAGGGCCAGAATTTGCTCGGCTAGATGGGCCATCTCTTCAGATACCCTGCCCCAGATAAGCTGAAACTGCTCGGGGGTAATGTATTCGCCATAGGTTTCTGGCAATGTGATAGCCAGCTCTCTCAGCTTAGCCACCATAATTGGCAACTCTGCCAACAACAGAGACGTTTGACGGCCAACGCTTGGAATCAAAATAATCAGTACGGCAATAAACCCTGCCACAAAAAGTAAGTAGGTCGTGGTAATAGCCCAGCCCTCAGAAAAACCGCGACGCTGTAACCAGCTAACGAGCCCCTGGAGTAAAAATGCCAGAATTAAGGCAGTAAACACCGGACCTAAAACCGTACCCAATGTCGCCATCACAGTCAGTGAAGCCACTAAAATCACTGCCAGCAGCACAGCCTCTTCATTGCCGAAGTACTGCTCAAGCCACTTGTGAACTACCTGCTTCATCTGCATTCCTTTCGTTGTATTACTCTAATTTTATTGCTTTCTATCCCACTTGGGCGTCAAGCAACGCTAGCTAAGGCCCGTTTATATTGGCTATCTGACCTGAAACTAGTGCATATTTCAACTGTCGTACTAAACTCAGTTATCCGCTAAAGTGGGATTGAACTATTACTAAAATACTATGCACATTAGCATTTGTTTACCAAAGGGTTTTAAAACCAATTTTGAATGTCTCAATACGCCTAAAACGGTCTGGCCTGCGCCTCTTTTCGACTCTTGTTGTTACTGGTCTTTTAGGCCTGTTACCCAGCACCCCCTCGATGTCAGCCGATATCAAATTACCTTTGCTCGGTGACAGTGCCTCTGGGGTTATATCCAAACAGCAAGAATATGAGCTGGGTAGACTCTGGCTAAAAAGCTTTCGCAGTCGCGTCCGTACCTATGACGACCCCCTGATGCAACAGTACCTTGAGCAACTACTTTATAACCTGGCCACCTACAGTGACCTTGAAGACCCTAGACTCGAACTGGTGATTGTTAAGAATGCCTCAATGAATGCCTTTGCCGTTCCCGGTGGCGTAGTGGGCTTTCATACCGGCGTGTTTGCCTATGCCGAAAATGAAGATCAGATGGCCTCGGTGCTCGCCCATGAATTGGCTCACCTCAGCCAGCGACACTTTGCCCGTGGTGTCGAGGCACAGCGCGCCTCCTCCATGATCAGTATGGCGGGGCTGCTCGCAAGTTTAGTCATCGCTGCCACCGTGGGAGGCGATGCAGGTATGGCAGCTATTACCTCTACTCAGGCAATGTCTATGCAGGGGCAGCTGCGCTTCAGTCGATCCAATGAGCAGGAAGCTGACCGTCTGGGTATGCAGACCATGGAGCGTGCCACTCGAGACCCCGCCGCGGTCGCCGGAATGTTTGAAACCATGCTCAAGGCCACGCGCTTCGCCGGCAGTCGACTCCCTGAGTTCCTAAGGTCTCACCCTGTCACTGAAAAGCGTATTTCCGATGCTCGTGGCAGAGCCATGGCGCATACCATGCGTCACTATGTGCGCAACCCAGAGTATTTCCTGATGCAGGCCCGCGCTATTGTGGCGATGGAAAAAGATCCCAACGATTCGATTAAACGTTTTCAGGCCAAGCTGGATAGCAATGCACAGAATCCGGATGCGGCTCGGTATGGCTTGGCGCTGGCCTATCTTAAATTAGGTGATCATGAAGAGGCCGGCGAGATATTGAGCAACCTTATTGCAGCCAACCCCTACCTGCTGACCTTTCGCCATTCAGATATAGAACTAGACATCGCCCGCGGCAACTATGACGGTGCTCTAAGCAAGCTCGATAAGCTGCTGAGTATCAACCCCAACAACTACCCTCTCACCACTCTTAGGTCCGAGGCGCTCTGGCAAGATCATCGCTATGAAGATGCCGGTGAAGTTCTCACTGCGTTATCGAGAATGCGCCCTGAGGACCCTATGATTTGGTATCGATTGGCAGAGGTCCGTGGTCTGGCAGGGAATATATCTGGCGTTCATCAGGCCCGCGCCGAATACTTTATTCTCGTCGGCGCCTTTGACAGAGCCCGAGACCAGCTTAGCCTAGCGGTTAAACTCGTCGCCGCAGACTTCAAACGCTCGGCGATTATTCGCCAGCGATTAAAGGACATCGCCGCAATGGAAGACCGACTGGAAAAGCTTTAACGCCCACTCTATCAAAAGCCTCAGCTGCTCCTAACAAAAGAGCCTTCAGCGTCACCTAACAAGGAGCCTTCAGCGGCCCCTAATAGAGGGCCACTTCACATATTCATGAAAATCCATGAGATACCTGCCATCCCAAGCCGTACATTCATCACATATAGCTCGCGACATCTTTCTCACTGTGAGACTGTTGCATCCAGATCGGCCCTACTCGCTAACCCACAGATTAACAGCGCCCCTCTGACCAATCATTTCAGTCGCTCCAATCCTTTTCTGATCAAACCCTAATAGGCCCAAACCCCGTTCTTTGGGCACAATGCTCAGGATCACATCATGAATACTATAACTTCTCACACTGGCAGAACGCTGCCTGTGCTGTGCCTACTACTCACTTTTTCTGCAACTACTCAGGCAACCTGTATCACCACCAACTCAGGTTCACCTGAAAACACCATAACTGGCTGTAAAGCCTTCAGCTCCAATACCAGTGGCGCCTCAAATACCGTCAATGGCTATTTGGCCATGCAGCACAATACAACCGGTGGCTGGAACTCCGCAGTGGGCAATCTCACCATGCAGTACAACACCACAGGCTCGCGAAACACGGCAACCGGTGGCGAGGCTCTGCTCAATAACACCACGGGTAATAACAATACGGCGACAGGATTTTTAGCGCTGGGTAACAGTAAAACCGGCGAAAATAATACGGCGACTGGGACCCAGTCTCTGTACACCAATACCACCGGCTACGAAAACACCGCCACGGGTATGCAGGCGATGTTTGCCAATACCACGGGGTATCACAATACCGCCACCGGTGTTTTAGCCCTGTACAGCAACACCACTGGAACCTTTAATACTGCCGTTGGCTTTAATGCCCTGAAAAATAATACGGGCCCTACCGCTACCTACACTAAGGGCGGCACCTCAAACACCGCTCTAGGCTACCAGGCCCTTAGCGACAACACGACGGGCTGGCAAAATACTGCCATCGGTGAATCTGTGCTCACCAGCAATACCATCGGCGCCCACAACACGGGTATCGGTGAGGATTCTCTGAATAACAATCTTTCCGGCAATCACAATACTGCCTGGGGTGAATCTACCCTGTATAACAATACGGCGGGCAGTGACAATGTTGCCGGTGGTTACTACGCCCTAAATAAGAGCATGGGCAGTAATAATGTGGCTATCGGGCATCAGGCTTCCTACCTACTGGCCAGTGGCGACTTTAATACCGCCCTTGGTTATCAGGCCGGCTTCAATGCCACTAGTGGCAGTTACAACCTGTCTATTGCCAACGCCGGTGTCACCGCAGATAACAACACCATCCGTATTGGCACCAAGGGCAGCTCATCAACTGGCGTAACCACAGGCCAAAACAGAACCTTTATCGCCGGCATCTCTGGCAGAGGAGTCACAGGCGCCGCTGTCTATGTCAGTAGCAACGGTCAGCTAGGCATCATGTCTTCCTCAAAACGTTTTAAAAAAGACATTCGCCCTGTGGATATCGCCAATAAGAATATTCTCGATTTACGCCCAGTGAGCTTCCGCTATAAAGCAGCCGACGATCAGGGTGAGCATCCCCTACAATACGGTTTGATTGCCGAGGAAGTGGCTACCATTTTCCCCGACCTGGTGCAGTATGATGAAAATGGCAAGGCCGTGACTGTTTACTATCATTTACTGACTCCCCTGCTATTAGCTGCCCTGCAGCAAGAGCATAAAAATGCTGAACAGCAGCTTCTTACGGTTAGCCTGTTACGCAAGCAAAATGAGATATTTAGAGCAGAGCTACTCGCTGTTCGTAACCAAATTAGGCGTCAGGCTGGGCAGATTGCATCGATTAATAACAGGCGTGACAGTGCAGGAGTCCCTACTAACCTCAGCAGTAACTACTAGGTACTTTTTCGACGCGGCCTGACGTCAGATTAGACATAAGCGTTTAGAAATATGAATAGGGCCTAACCACTAACAGCGAATGGTTAGGCTCCTATTCTTAAGCAGATTTAAAGTTCATCATGCGGCCGAGGCTTACCATAGCCTGTTCGCCAATCGACTGATCAACAAAAACCTCATTACTGCCCTCTTGCAGACAGGACAGTAGGTTCTCCAAACTATTCATACCCATCCAAGGACAGTTTGCACAGCTGCGACAGGTCGCACCATTACCGCCTGTGGGCGCAATCAGTAGTTGCTTATCGGGCACTGCCTGCTGCATTTTGTAAAAGATGCCCTGATCGGTCGCCACTATTAACTGCTGCTGAGGCAGATTGGCCGCGGCGGCAATCAACTGTGAGGTTGAACCCACACAGTCTGCAATGTCGACCACTGATTCAGGGGACTCGGGATGAACCAACACAGCGGCCTGGGGGTAGACCTTCTTCAGATCTAGAATACCCTTGGCTTTAAATTCTTCGTGAACAATACAGCTGCCATCCCACATCAACATATCGGCGCCGGTGTTCTTCTGTACATAGGCACCCAGATACTTATCCGGTGCCCAGAGTATTTTCTCGCCTAAGCTATCGAGGTAATCCACAACCTCTAGAGCAATACTTGAGGTTACAACCCAGTCTGCTCGGGCTTTAACCGCGGCCGAAGTGTTGGCATAAACCACCACGGTGCGATCTGGATGCTGATCACAGAATGCCGCAAACTCATCTGCAGGGCAGCCTATATCCAAGGAACAGGTTGCCTCTAGAGTAGGCATTAGCACGCGTTTTTCAGGGGTTAGAATTTTAGCTGTCTCACCCATAAACTTGACGCCCGCCACTACGAGGGTCTGAGCTGGATGGTTATTGCCGAAGCGCGCCATTTCCAGACTGTCGGACACAGTACCACCGGTCTCTTCAGCCAGCGCCTGTATCAGGGAATTGGTGTAATAATGGGCAATAATCACCGCATTTTTGGCCACCAACTCAGCCTTTATCAGGGCCTGAAGATCGGCAGTCCGCTCGGCACTTATTGCAGATTCAAGGGGAACCTGATTGAGGTAGCGTTCAACCACCTCACGCTGGCTTTGGTTTTCTACCACCTGAATGTGCTTCTGGGAGTCAGACATAGTGCGTAATTCTCGGGGCTCATTTTACGGCTCATTTTACGGCTCGGTTACAGCAAGGTTACAGCCAAGGTGAAAGCAAGGTTAAAACGTCGACAACCAGTTAACAACAGCGACCAAAATCACAGCCAGTACGGCAACCACTGCAATTGCATCTGCGGTTGAATCGCCATCGGTATTTATTTCTACTTTTTTGCCCATTATTACAGCCCTTTTTTTAATTAAGTGTCTGGTCATCTGTCTAGTAAACTGTCTATTAACTTACCTATTAAAAGGCCTATTTGAGTACCGAGTTAATAGCGTACTTATCGTTCTGTCTAAAAGCCGGGCATTCTATCAATCTATAGACGTGCTGTCTCGCTTTCAACCCTATTGGTTATTCCAATTTTTGAGTCTGTTATAGGCAAATAGCCATTTAAAACAAATGCCACTGAGGCTATGATAGCCGCCTTAAATAAGTACCCACAAAACGGACATGCATGTACCAATACGACCAGTACGATCAAAAACTTGTTGATGAGCGCGTCGAGCAGTATCGCGACCAAACCAAACGCTTTCTTGCCGGAGATATAAGCGAGGAGGAATTCTTGCCTCTGCGCCTTCAAAATGGCCTCTATGTGCAGCGTCTGGCCCCTATGTTACGCATTGCCGTGCCCTACGGACTAATGTCGAGTAATCAGGTACGCAAGATCGCCCATATCAGTCGTAAGTTCGACAAAGGCTATGTGCACTTCACCACCAGACAGAATATCCAATTGAACTGGCCCCTACTCGAAGAGGTGCCAGATATTCTCGCCGAGCTGGCGACTGTCGAAATGCACGCCATTCAGACTAGTGGCAACTGTATTCGCAACACCACTACCGATCAGTTTGCCGGCGTGGCTAACGATGAGATTGAAGATCCTCGCCCCTGGTGTGAAATTATCCGTCAATGGTCGACCATACATCCGGAATTTGCCTTTTTACCGCGTAAATTTAAGATTGCCGTCTGTGGCTCTGAAGAAGATCGGGCCGCATTCCTGCTCCACGATATTGGTATCCAGCTAGTTAAAAATGATCAGGGCGAAACAGGCTTTCATATCTATGCCGGTGGCGGCCTGGGCCGAACCCCGGTTATTGCCTCATCGATTAGAGAATTTTTACCCAAGGAACATCTACTCACCTATTTAGATGCCATTCTGCGTGTGTATAACCGCTATGGTAATCGCGATAACAAGTACAAGGCACGCATCAAGATTTTAGTGCGAGCCTGGACTCCAGCCGTATTTGCCGAGCGCGTTGAAGCAGAGTGGTTACATATTAAAGATGGTCCAGCCACATTAAATGGCCATGAAATAGAAAGAGTTAAGGGCTTCTTTAGCCTGCCCGACTATCAGACTGTCGACATTGCCGCTGTTGATACCGAAGTGCAGGCACTAGCCGCAGAGCACAAAGGTTTCTCCCGCTGGTTAGATCGCAATGTTACCGAGCAGAAGCAAACCGGCTACGCCTGTGTGACTTTGTCTCTAAAACCAGCTGGGGTCGCCCCAGGTGATGTTACTGATAAGCAGCTCGACATTATTGCCGATCTCGCCGACCGATTTTCGTTCGGTGAAATTCGCACCACCCACAACCAAAATATTGTGCTGGCCGATGTTATTAAAACGAAGCTCTTTGAGCTCTGGCAGCAAGCCAAGGCTGCTGGCCTAGCCACACCCAATATCGGCACTATCAACGATATGATTTGCTGCCCCGGTGGTGATTACTGCTCTCTGGCCAATGCCAAATCAATTCCCGTCGCTGAGGCAATTCAACGCAAATTTGATGATCTAGACTATGTCTATGATCTGGGCGACCTGGAGCTCAACATCTCCGGCTGCATGAACGCCTGCGGTCATCACCATGTTGGCCATATTGGTATTCTTGGCGTCGATAAAAAAGGCGAGGAATGGTATCAGGTTCAGCTGGGTGGTAGCGCCAATAAAAACGCAGCACTCGGCAAGGTATTGGGGCCCTCTTTATCGAGAGACGACGTGGTCGATAGCATTGAAAAGCTACTGGACGTCTATGTTGAAAACCGCCTTGAACAGGAAAGCTTTTTAACCACCTACCAGCGTATCGGCTTGGAAAAATTCAAGGAGCGAGTGTATGCCCCAGTATCTTAAAGACGGTGCCGTTGTCGATAATAGCTGGCAGCAAGTCAGTGCCGATACCGAGACATTGCCTCAGGGTGATATCTTACTGCCGGTTAGTCAGTGGCAGGAACAGCAAGAAACATTGGCCAGTCATGTGGGCGCGGTTGGCGTCTGGATCGATAGCCATGAAGAGATTGAAGGGTTTGTCGAGTCGATTATAGGTTTACCCCTGATTGCGATTAATTTCCCTAAGTTTGCGGATGGCCGCGGTTTCTCTATTGCACGCCTGCTGCGCGAACGCTATGGCTACCAAGGCGAAATACGGGCTGTGGGACAGATTATTCGCGATCAGCTATTTCTTATGCAGCGCTGCGGTTTTAATGGATTTGTCTTTGACGCAGACATCGACCTCGTCGAAGCCAGCAAGTCATTACAAGATTTCTCCGATGCCTATCAGGTTGCAGTCGATCAGCCAGAACCGCTTTTTAAAAGAAGAGCGTAAAAGAAGAACTAAGAAACCGCTCTAAAAGCGCCTGTTTAAAGGACAGGCTTAAAAATCTGATAAGGTTAGTGAATGGATCACCATCTAATACAGCTGTTCTTTCTAATCTTTACGGGCTCTGCCGTGGTTGCCTCTCTGGCGCTATTTGGTCGACAGCCCTTATTAGTCGCCTATATTTTACTGGGCGCGGTTATGGGCCCCCATGGTCTGGCCTGGGTCAATGACGTTGATCTAATCAGCGAAATTGCCAGTATCGGTATTATCTTTCTACTGTTTTTACTGGGTCTGGATATGCAGCCTCAGGCACTGGGCCGCGTGTTGCGCCAGGTTACCCACATCACATTAATTAGCTCATTGCTGTTTGCCGCCGTGGGGTTTGGTGTCGCCTACCTCTTCGAATACAGCCTGCTTGAGTGCATTATTATCGGCACCTCAATGATGTTTTCCAGCACCATTATTGGCATCAAACTTCTGCCCACCACGGTGTTGCACCACAAGCATTCCGGCGAACTGATGATTGGTATGCTGCTAATGCAGGATTTCCTGGCGATTTTTGTATTGCTGATGCTGATATCCGGCCTTGATGGCGGCGACAGCCTAATTACTTTTGGCAAGAGTATTGTTGCCCTGCCGCTAATTATTGGTGGTGCCGTGCTGATGGTGCGCTATGTTTTACAGCCACTGTTTGCGCGCTTTGATCGGATTGGCGAATATGTGTTCTTACTGGCTATTGGATGGTGCCTAGGGGTTGCGGAACTTGCTGAATTCGTCGGTCTGTCACGAGAAATTGGTGCCTTTATCGCCGGGATCTCTCTTGCCACCAGCCCAATATCACAATATATCGCCCTCAATCTGAAGCCGCTCCGCGACTTCTTTTTAATACTGTTTTTCTTCTCTCTAGGGGGCGGCTTCGATCTTTCACTGATTCCACAGATCGCCGTTCCCGCGCTGATTCTCGCTGCTCTGATGCTGACACTAAAACCCACGGTTTATCAGACACTGTTGCGCGGTCAAAGTGAAAGCCAAAGTCTGTCATGGGATATTGGCTTTAGGCTGGGGCAGAACAGCGAGTTCTCTCTGCTAATCGCCTATGTCGCCTTTAATACCCAGCTAATTGGCAATAATGCTTCGCATTTAATACAGGCCGCTGCGATTATCACGTTCTTGGTTTCGAGCTATATAGTAGTGTTCAACTTTCCAAACCCTATCGCGACAAGCGGAAAGCTGCGGCGGGACTAGTTACCAGCTATCCTTATACACAAGTAATAAATTGTCATGTAATAAGTAGTCATGTAATAAATAGACATGCAATAAGCGTCAAGGAATAAGAAACAGCAACAAGGGACCAGCAACAACGTCACGGAGAGACGACAATTGCCACAGGTAAAGACAACAAAAGTATATGTTCATCAGGTCGAACCCGGTATGTATGTATCTGGTCTGGATCGTCCCTGGCTGGAAACCCCCTTTTATCTGCAAGGGTTTATGGTCCGCAATACCTCTGAGGTACAAAAGCTCGCTCTCTACTGCGACTATGTGTATATCGACTACAACAAAAGCATTGCCAACTTTGAGGTTGCGGTGGCCCACAAAATTGGCCACGACCGCAAGCTTGGCGTCGCAGAAACCCCCTTTGACAAAGAGTTAGCCACCCGCCGTATCACCAAGTATTCAGAACAGGTTGCAGTAACCAGCGAGATTAAAATCGCCAACCGCGCCTATCAGAATATTCGTGAAGAATTTGATGGCATGGCAAGCCGCATCAATGCGGGTAAGTCATTAAACATCGCCAATCTCAGTGAAGTCGTCAATCCCCTGGTGGACAGTGTTATTCGCAACCCGGGTGCCAGCATCTGGCTGGCCAAGCTTAAGTCCCAAGACTCCTATACGTACCGACACTGTCTGGCTGTCGCTATCTGGTGTGCCGTTATTGGTCGCCAAATCGGACTACCCAAAAAGGAACTGGCACTGCTCTCAACAGGCGGCATGCTATTAGATATTGGCAAGCTAAAAATCCCCGGGCAGATACTCAACAAAAAAGACCAGCTGACTGAGCGAGAGTTCTCGCTGATAAAAAAGCATGTGGATCTCAGCCTAAAGATGGCCAGTGAATCATCCCGCACCATTGCCAAGCCAGTGATCGACATGATTGCCTATCACCATGAGCGCTTTAATGGCAATGGTTACCCTCATGCCCTCCAGGGCACGCAGATACCACTCTACGCCCGCATAGCCGCTATCGCTGACTGCTACGACGCCATTACCAGCCAGCGTGTCTATGCCCACCCCATTCCCCATGCCACGGCCTTAAAGAAAATGTACGAATGGCGGGGCTATGACTTTCAGCCAGAGCTTATTGAGGCTTTTATCCAGTCTGTGGGTGTCTACCCCACGGGCACATTAGTTGAGCTAACCTCTGGCGAGGTGGGGATTGTTATTAAAGAAAACGCCGGTAAACGCTTGCGGCCCCATGTATTGGTGATACTGGACCGGCACAAAAACCAGCTTGAAGACTTTGTGGAGATGGACCTTTCTACCCACATTGGCGCAGATAATAGAAACATAGACATAGCGCGAACACTGGAAGCTGGGGCCTATGGGTTAGACCCAGAAGCGCTCTATATCTAATGGTGAATCCTTAATGGCAACTCTTTAATGGAAAAGCAACCACCTAGCGTTGACCGCTCGACGATTCTATCCACCATCGTCGAGCAGATGACGATTGCCGACCCCAGCAAGCAACTCAGCATTGTGGCGGTTATTGACCTTAAGCAGTTCCAGCAGATCAACCAACTCTATGGGCATCTTGTGGGAGACACAATTCTTGCGGAGCTCTATCAGCGGCTCAGTAGCCTCACCAAGCAGCCCTCATTTTGTGGCCGCATTGACGGCGATAAATTTGCACTGCTGATCTCTCCCCTACTGGATATCCAGCTGTTGCCGCTGTTAGCCAAGAAGATTAATGCGCTCATGGCAGAGCCCTTTCAGCGAGAAAAGCTCAATATCCAGATCAGGGGCTCGATAGGCTTTACCGCCTCCAATAGCAACTCATTATCAGCTGAAAGACTATTGCTAGAGGCTGAGTCTGCTGCCAAAAAAGCCAAGCAAAGCGGCGAGGACTACCATATTAGTCAGGCCTCCAGTTATGATCAGGCCCCTATCCTGGTGGCCCTAGAACAGGACATTGACGAGGCCCTTGAAAGCAATGCCTTTAACCTTTTCTATCAACCTAAGCTGTGTCTTGCAACACAGGTACCTATGGCCGCCGAGGGCCTTATTCGCTGGGATCAGGCCCATGACCAGAATATAAATTCAGAACAGCTTATCGCCATTATCGAGCGCTCTGGGCGCATGTCTGATCTGTTTCGCTGGACTATTAATACCGCATTGCGAGAATCCGCAAGCTGGCCTAAGACCAAAGGACCTATTACCGTGGCCATTAACATCTCTGCCAGCTGCCTTAAACAGCCTGATCTATTTCCATTAATAGAGTCGAGCCTTAATCTATGGGGCGGTGATCCCTCCGTGCTCTGTATCGAGGTCACCGAGTCGGCGATTCAGCAAGATTTGGCCCAGGGTTTTCAGGTGTTGAGTAAAATCAAAGAACTGGGAGTAAAGATATCCATTGATGACTTTGGCACCGGCTACTCGTCACTGGAGTACTTTAAATATATTCCTGCCAGTGAACTCAAAATCGACAAATCCTTCGTCTTAAACATGCTCGACAGCGCTGTTGATATGGAGATTGTGAAGTTGATCATTGAATGGGGGCTGCGCTTTAACCTGCTGACTGTTGCTGAAGGCGTTGAGAATCCGCAGGTACTCAACATTCTCTGTGAACTGGGCTGCAGCTTTGCCCAGGGCTACCACATTAGCAAGGCACTGCCCCAAACTACCTTTATGCAGTGGCTTACAGACTACCGACGAGAAGACTATTTTGAAAACAGCCTGAGCGATTGACAGCCTGAGCGATTAATAGCCTCAGCCATTAAGGGCACAAGGCATTAAGCACTGTGACCCATTAATTGAATCTCAGTAGCCATTTTCTGCTATTCTTTTTGGTAATGGATTTTGTACTTTAAACAACTGGATGTTTAGAACTCAGATGAATCAGACCCTTTCCGACCATAAAATTTCTCAGACAGGCAATACACGTCAGTCTCTAGCCAGTGAACTGGCCACAAAAGCGATCACTGATTACAGCATCAGTACCGATCTATCCTCTGAATTACGAGTGGCAACTCTTGCCTACTACAGTATTCAGCAGGAATTTAATCGCATCGGGAAAACCATTAAAGCGGGCGGAATACCCCGAATTGACAGGGTTACTCCCTTACTCGAAGCGCTGGTTGAAAGTATTATTCGCAACCCTGCCGCCGGGGTCTGGCTGGCACGCCTCAAGAGTAAGAGCAGCTATGGCCATCGCCACTGCATCTCCTGCTCAATACTCTGCGTGGTAATGGGCCGTCAGCTGGGTCTGGGGCGAGACGAAATGTTTCATTTGGGACTCGCTGGCCTGCTCATGGATGTGGGCAAATTACTGCTTCCCGATGGCCTGCTGCGCAAGACTGGCGGCCTCACAGATAAAGAACATCAAGAGACTCAGACCCATATAGAGCTCGGATTGAGTGCCATTAAAGAGTCCCAGCTCCCCACCGAAGTGATTAATGCTATTCAATACCATCACGAGCGCTTTGATGGCACCGGCTACCCTGCTGGGCTCGCGGGTAAAGGCATCCCACTGTATGCTCGCATAGCCGCGGTGGTTGACTGTTACGACGCTATGACCAGCCCCCGATATTACGCCACACCTATCCCCCATTCAGAGGCCATCATGAAAATGGCTGGCTGGCGCAAAACTCTGTTTCAAAAGGAATTGGTCGATACTTTTATCCAGGCTATTGGGCTCTACCCGCCGGGATCATTGGTGGAGCTGACTACTGGCGAAGTCGCTGTGGTGAGTGACTTTCGGCCGGGGATGGGCAGAAAACCTGAGCTGACAGTTATTCTTGATGCCAATAAGAAACGTCTCTCTCGCAAGAAGGTGTTGGTTCTGTCTGGGCAGGAAGGCAATGTTGATATTGCCAAGAATTTGCCCCCGGATGCCTATGATTTGGATCCAGAAGCGCTGTTTTAGAGATACCAGCCTGCGCTGGTATGACGCGGTTCTCAGACCTAAGGGTCAACCCAAACCTAATGGTCAACCCAGACCTAATGGTCAACCCAGACCTAATGGTCAACCCAGACCTAATAGTCACCCCAGACCTAATAGTCACCCCAGCGAAGGCTGGGGTCTCACTGGGATTGATGCGTCAGTGATTGTGGGCAGAGATACCAGCCTGCGCTGGTATGACGCGCTTCTCAGACCTAACAGTTAACCCAAACCTAATGGTCAACCCAAACCTAATGGTCAACCCAGACCTAATAGTCACCCCAGACCTAATAGTCACCCCAGACCTAATAGTCACCCCAGCGAAGGCTGGGGTCTCACTGGGATTGATGCGACGCTGATTGTGGAGAGGTACCAGCCTGCGCGAACATGACCCCTAAAACTGTTTGTTGGTGTCCTGGGTTAGGCGGGCCCACCATCTGAGGAGTAGGCGATCTGCGCTCTCTTCGGCGGCGATTCCCAGGCGCTGATGGAGTTTCTTCTTCTGCACAAACGACACTTCAAATACATCGGCTTCGGCGATGCGTGATACCAGATACTCATCACTGGTTTGCACATCATCCACCAACTTCAATTCCATGGCTTGAGAGCCGTACCAGATTTCACCCGTGGCAATCTGTTCAATATCAATCTGTGGGCGACGTTCCGACACATAACTCTTAAACAGCTCATGGGTCTCTTCAAGGTCTTCCACAAACTTATCGCGGCCTTCATCGGTGTTCTCACCAAACATGGTGAGAGTGCGCTTGTACTTACCCGCAGTGAGGATTTCAAAATCCACATCATGTTTCTTCAAGACCTTATTAAAGTTCGGCATCTGCGCCACAACGCCAATAGACCCAACAATAGCAAAGGGCGCGGCTAGAATTTTGTCCGCAACACAGGCCATCATATAGCCACCACTGGCGGCAACCTTATCGACACAGGCGGTGAGCGGAATGCCCTTTTTGCGCAGGCGATCTAGCTGGCTACTGGCAAGGCCATAGCTGTGAACCATGCCACCCGGGCTTTCCAGCTTAATCAGCACCTCATCATTACTGGTGGCCTGAGTTAATATGGCCGTGACTTCTTCACGAAGATGGCTGACCGCCGATGCACTGATATTGCCGTCGAAATTCAGCACGAAGACTCGGCTTTTAGCCTTAACCGTCGCCGGCTCTGCAGCCCCATCATCCGTCTTAGCCATTTTAGCGGCTTCTTTTTCTGCTTTCTTTTCTTCTTTCTTAGCAAGAGCCGCCTGCTTCTTCTTGGCCTTATTTAACTTCTTCTCTTCAGCCTTCTGCAGAGACTCATCCATGGTCGCCAGCAACATAGATTCGCTCATATGCTCAAACTGTTCGTTGAGTGGCGTTATTTCTAGATGGCCCTTTTCATTGCCCTGAGCATTTTTTTGCCGTGCATTAACAATAATGCTGACGATCATGGCAAAGGCAAATACAAAGGTGGCTATCTTAGCCAAAAACAGGCCGTATTCTAAAAGGAAATCCAAGGTTCACTCCAGAGTAATCAAAAATGTGTTCATTAATAAAGCTACAGTATAGACACTCGTAGCGTTTAGCTATGCGCTATTCGCTCCAGACTCGTGGCTCGTAAAAAATAGCCACTAGCCATAAGTCAAAGTCGCATCATCTATATATTGCTGTAACAGGCGGCCAGACATAATAGTGGGCGGCGCAATAATGCCCGGCATCTGGTCATAACGAAACCAATCTGCCTCGGCAATTTCAACGCCGTCAATCTTGATATCGTCGGTTACCGCGTCGGCAATAAAGCCCAGCATCAGCTGACCGGGATAGGGCCAAGACTGACTCCCAAAGTAGCGGAGGTTGGTTATTTCTATGCCGACCTCTTCAAACACCTCGCGATGGAGGGCCTGCTCGGCGCTCTCTCCCGCCTCTATAAACCCTGCCAGAGAGCTATAACGATTGGGCGGCCAAGCCGCATTGCGCGCTAACAGGCAGTGTTCCCCTCGGGTAACCAGCACAATGACGCAGGGGGAAATTCGCGGGTAATTATTGATATTACAGGGCGTACATTGCAGGACATGCTCGCTTTCGGAGGCGCCATTGGGCTCTCCACAGCTACCACAAAAACGGTGTTTATCCTGCCAATCGAGTAATTGCACAGCGCGACAGGCCAAGGAAAACGCCTCATCACCCGCGCTCATCAATAAGGTGCGCAACTCAATGAGTTTAAAGCCTTCAGTGCTCGCAGCCTCAGGCAATAGCTCCCAGACTTCACAGTCCCGACCATGCCACTGACCCAACGTAATGCGTCGCTCACAGAAAAATTTCAGCAGATCTGTCTCATCGCTGTCGATTACCGGTCCAATGACCGTTCCAGTGTCAGTCATTGTATCCGCAGCAGGCACTAAAAGTTCTCCAGCAATCACTGCTATGACCCATTTTTTGTCCGTATTAATAGCGACAGGACTAGCATAAAAACCGTTTAGGCTTGGAGGAATGATCACAGGGGGAGATACCTTTGATATAGAGTGTAAATTCGGTTGAAAAAGACCGTGAAAGCTTGCAAATAGGTATAGCTACAGCTAAGGTTTCGGCCAATAATTTTTAAGTTTACCATGAAAGCATCATCGAATTGAGCAGCGATTAAAATCAACAAATGCTGCTTATTAACAGGCTTATAAAGTAACTAAGGATCTACAAATGAATCCAACAATGTCCCATGCATTTAAAAAGAATTTTCTCGGTAACTCTCCCGGTTGGTATGAGAGCGCCATTATTGCCTTTTTAGTGCTCAACCCGCTTATCCTCTATGTGTTTGGCCCCTTTGTTATGGGCTGGGTATTAATTGCAGAGTTTATCTTTACCCTGGCTATGGCGTTAAAGTGCTATCCACTGCAGCCCGGGGGCCTACTGGCCATTGAAGCCGTACTGATGGGTTTAACAAGCCCCGAAGCAGTCTATAACGAGACGGTCAGCAACTTTCAGGTAATTTTGCTGCTGATGTTTATGGTCGCCGGCATCTACTTTATGCGCGACATGCTGCTGTTTACCTTTACCAAGATTCTTCTAGGAGTGAAATCTAAAACGACGCTGTCATTTTTGTTCTGCTTCGCTGGTGCTGTGTTATCAGCATTTTTGGATGCTCTGACCGTAACAGCGGTTCTGATTACCATTTCAGTAGGCTTCTACTCGGTGTACCACAAGGTCGCCTCAGGCAAGAAAATTGTCGATGTAGACCACGACCACAGCGACGACGCCAGTGTGCGCACTCTCAACCGTGAAAAACTTGAAGACTTCCGCGCCTTTTTACGCAGTCTGATCATGCACGGTGCCGTTGGTACGGCTCTGGGTGGTGTAACCACTCTGGTAGGCGAGCCGCAAAACCTGTTGATCGCTGAAAAAGCAGGCTGGACGTTCATTGAGTTCTTTTTAAAGATGACACCAGTCACTATGCCCGTTCTGGCCTGTGGCCTGATTACCTGTATTCTGCTCGAAAAGAGCAAGATATTTGGTTACGGTGCACAGCTTCCAGAAGAAGTACGTCAGGTTCTGCAAGAATCTAGCGACCATGACGACGCTCACCGCACCCAGTATCAGAAGGCTGCGATGATCACTCAGGTAGTCGTTGCACTGATCCTCGTTGCTGGCCTAGCCATGCACTGGGCACCCGTCGGACTCATCGGCCTGATGGTTATCGTGCTGCTAACGGCGTTTAACGGCATTACTGAAGAGCATCGCATTGGTCACGCCTTTGAAGAGGCGCTGCCTTTTACCGCTCTGCTGGTTGTGTTCTTTGCCATTGTTGCGGTGATTCACGAGCAGCACCTGTTCTCGCCAGTTATAGCTATGGTACTGGAGCAAGATGAAGCGATTCAGCCCGGCGTATTCTTCCTCGCCAACGGCCTGCTTTCAGCCATTAGTGACAATGTGTTTGTGGCGACGGTATATATCAATGAAGTCCGCGCTGTATATGACGCTGGCGACATAACCCGTGATCACTTCGACAAGCTGGTTATTGCCATCAATACGGGTACTAACTTGCCCAGTGTTGCCACACCTAATGGTCAGGCTGCATTCCTGTTCCTGCTGACCTCGGCAATCGCACCGCTGATCAGACTGTCTTATATGCGCATGGTGATCATGGCTCTGCCATACACTATTGTGCTGACAACTGTTGGCTTCCTATGTGTGGTCTACCGGTTGTAATAGCACTACTGCAGTAACAAAAAAGGCGATCCATTAAATGGATCGCCTTTTTTATGCCTGCCTGTTTTCTATATAGAGGGCTTCTTTATCGCAATTCTTGAACAGAGCCCTTGATAAGAGCCATTTACTAGAAGCTAAGCAATACTAAGCCCGCGCTTTCTTCTTCTCATCTGCCTTAAGGTCTTTGCGCAGCACCTTGCCAACATTGGTCATTGGCAGCTCGTCGCGAAACTCAACGAACTTAGGTACCTTATAGGCCGCCATATTCTGCTTACAAAACTCAATAACCTCAGCAACGGTTAACTCTGGGTCTGTGCTGACCACAAACATCTTAACCACCTCACCAGCCTTGGTGTCAGGAATGCCGATAGCAGCACATTGAGACACCGCTGGGTGCAGCGTTAGGGCCTGCTCTAATTCATTGGGGTACACATTAAAGCCAGAGACGATAATCATGTCTTTAAGACGGTCAACAATCTTGATGTAGCCCTCTTCATCGACCACAACAATATCGCCCGTGTGCAGCCAGCCATCAACAATCACTTCGGCTGTCTGGTCTTCCCGCTTCCAGTAGCCAGCCATAACCTGCTCACCGCGAACACAGAGCTCGCCGACACCGCCAACTTCCTGCACTACGCCCTGTTCATCCACGACTTTAATATCAGTGCCTGGAATGGGAATGCCTGCAGTACCAATCTTCTCAAAGCCCGAAGGATTCATTGAGATAATCGGCGAGGATTCGGTCATGCCATAGCCTTCGCTAACAATGCAGCCGGTTGCTGTTTGCCAGTCATCGGCAACAGATTCCATTAGGGCCATACCGCCAGACAGGGTCATGCGTAACTTAGAGAAATCGAGTCTCTTGAAATCTTTACTCTCAAGCAGGGCGACAAATAATGAGTTGAGGCCGCAGAAGATTTCAAACTTAAACTTTTTGATTGCACTGACAAACAGCGCGATATTTCGTGGATCAGGAATCAGTACTGTATGCCCACGCGTTGCTGGCATAAGTCCCATGCACAGCGAGTAGGCATAGATGTGGTAGATTGGTAAAGGTGCCACACAGGTACTGTGGGTAATGGGTTCTTTGAGAATAGAGATAACACTCAGTGCCTGGGCAACATTGCTCACCAGACTACTCTGAGTAAGCATTACACCCTTCGAGGCACCGGTTGTACCGCCGGTATACTGAAGCGCACAGACATCATCTAGGCTGGCCTTGTGCGCAATATAATTACTGCCACCGGTGAGTAGATCAGAAAAACCTATATGACTGCCCTTAGCCAGAGAGGGGCGTTTACCCATCAGTTTCATGGCACCACTGAGTAGCATATTTTTTGGCTGAGGTAACAGGTCAATTGGGCGGGTCACAATGACATGCTCGATACTGGTGTCTGGCAAGGCTTCGCAAAGGGTGTCATAGAACTGGTCTAATACGACAACCGCTTTAGCGCCAGAATCGTTAAACTGGTGGATCAGCTCGCGAACCCTGTACATTGGATTGGTGTTAACAATTACCAGACCAAGCTTCCAGGCTGCGATAACCACAATAGGATACTGAATCAGATTGGGCAGCTGCACCGCGATACGGTCGCCGGCAACCAGTTTTAATTTCTTCTGAAAGTAACTCGCTACACGTCGTGCCAGCTGGTCGACTTCACCATAGGTCAAGGTTTGCCCAATACAGGTATAGGCTGGATAGGTAGAGGAATCAGCAACCGCCTGCTGCCAAATCTCAAGAAGAGACTGACCAGGTAGCTCTGGTTGCTTACTGCCGATACCTGTCGTTTTTTGCGCCTTTAATACCGCGTCTTGAACCTTCATAGGAGCATCTCTAGTTATTATTGTTGTAAGCAAATTTTACATTGTTTATTAACTTAACGGGACAGCAAGGCCATGCCTTTCTCCAGACCACCCAGCGTCAGAGGAAACATTTTATCGTCAACCAGCTCTTTTAGCATCTGAATTGAGGGCGTGTACTCCCAATACTTTTCCTGAACAGGGTTAATCCAGATAAGCTTCTCAAAAGTCTCGGCCATACGTTGCATCCAAACCGCACCAGACTCTTCGTTGTGATACTCAACACTGCCCCCAGGACTGGTTACTTCATAGGGTGCCATAGAGGCATCGCCCACGTAGATCACCTTATAATCAGCCGAGTACTTATTCAGTAAGTCGAAGGTAGAAATCTGCTCTTCGCGACGGCGATTGTTGTCCTTCCACACATAGTCGTACATGCAGTTATGGAAATAGAAATACTCGAGGTGTTTGAATTCGGTTTTAGCCGCCGAAAACAGCTCTTCGCAGAGGCGCACATAGGGGTCCATTGAACCGCCCACATCAAAAAAGATAAGTACCTTCACCGCATTGCGACGCTCGGGGACCATTTTGATATCCAGCATGCCTGCATTACGCGCCGTACAGCGAATGGTGTCATCAAGATCGAGATGATCTGCAGAACCTTCACGGGCAAACTTTCGCAGGCGACGCAGGGCCACCTTAATGTTGCGGGTGCCGATCTCAACAGAGTCGTCTAGGTCTTGATACTGTCGCTCATCCCAGACTTTAACCGCAGTGCCCTTGCCTCCCGGACCGCCAATACGCACGCCCTCGGGGTTAAAACCGCCATGCCCAAAGGGAGAAGTACCATTGGTACCCACCCATTTATTGCCGCCCTCGTGGCGCTCTTTTTGCTCTTCAAGGCGTTTTTTAAACTCCTCAATCAGCTTTTCGAGACCACCTAGGCTTTCGACCTTGGCTTTTTCTTCGTCGGTAAAATGCTTTTCAAACTCTTTGCGCAGCCAGTCTTCAGGCAACAGAGCCTCAATAATACCGTCGATATTTTCTAGGTTCTTAAAGTAGGCACCAAAGGCACGGTCAAAACGATCGTAATATTTCTCGTCCTTAACCATCACCGTGCGCGCCAACAGATAGAAATCGTCGATCGAACCGAACGCTAGGTTTTGTTCCATCGCGGCAAGAAGATCCAATAGTTCCTTGATAGAAACAGGCACATTGGCTTTCTTCAGCGTCTGAAAGAAGTTAATCAGCATAGAATAAACTCGTTTACTTCAGGCCAGTCTATCTGGCTTCGCGGCGTGTCATAAACGCCAGTCGCTCAAGCAGATGTACATCCTGCTCGTTCTTGAGCAAGGCACCATATAGCGGTGGAATCGCCTTGGTCGGATCGCGATTAGTCAGGATATCATCAGGAATATCATCAGACATAATCAGCTTTAACCAGTCGACTAGCTCAGAGGTTGACGGCTTCTTCTTAAGGCCGGGAATCTTGCGTACATCAAAGAAGATATCCATGGCATCGTCCACCAACTGCTTTTTGATCTTGGGGAAATGCACATCAACAATACGTTGCATGGTCATTCGATCAGGGAAGTTAATAAAGTGGAAGAAACAGCGACGCAAGAAGGCATCGGGGAGTTCTTTTTCGTTGTTACTGGTAATAATTACGATCGGACGACGTATCGCCTTAATGGTTTCGCCCGTTTCATAAACGTGGAATTCCATTTTATCGAGTTCATGAAGTAGATCGTTGGGGAATTCGATATCCGCCTTGTCGATCTCATCAATCAGCAGCACTACCTGCTCATCGGCGGTAAAGGCTTCCCACAGCTTGCCCTTATCAATGTAGTTGCGAATATCGTTGACCTTATCACTGCCCAGCTGAGAATCGCGCAGGCGGGAAACCGCATCGTACTCATAGAGTCCCTGCTGTGCCTTGGTGGTCGACTTAATGTGCCAAGACAGGATAGGCATGCCCAGCGCGCTGGCAACTTCTTCAGCCAGCAATGTTTTGCCTGTGCCTGGCTCGCCCTTAATCAGCAAGGGGCGCTGTAATGTTACTGCAGCGTTTACCGCCATCTGCAGCTCTTCTGTTGCTACGTACTTTTCCGTACCCGTAAATTTCATATCGTCTGAATCCACATTAAGTAAAGTTAATCTTCTTATTTAGCCCTGCATAATAGTCTAATCTTGCACTAGTTTTCCGGGTAATTGGGCTCAAAAGAGCCTGTAAATGATGAATATTGGCACTATGTATGACTCTACAGTCAAACAGCCAGCGACAGCCTTACAGTGCCGCCCTTCAAAAGGCACTGTTTAACCACCACTAATCTAAAGCACCTGGCCTGCTTTGATCTTCTTCATGAGGCTACCTGCACCGCGAATACCCACCACAGACATCGCCGTCACCATACCGGCCATCAGTGCGCCAACCACACCACAGCTAATAACATCCTGACCGGTCAAATACAGCCCCGGCACTGCCGTCTTTGGTTTCAACCAGTCCTGCTGAAAGCGTTCTTTGTTATGAGCCAGACCATAGGCCTCGCCCTTTTTGTAGCGGCAGAAATGGCTTGTGGACAGCGGTGTTGAGACCTCTGAATAATCTACTTTGCCGCGCAGCTGTGGCATCTGTTTATACAGAGCCTCAAGCATACGCTCAGACAAATCTTCCTTTAGCGCCTCGTAATCGTCTCCACGCTTGCCCCAGGTTTTATCGGCCCACTGGCGATATGCCTCAAAGTCACAGGGACCGATCACAATTTCAATGGTGGAGCGGCCCGGATAGCGGCGCTGGAAGTCTGGATCTTTGGCTGAGGGAAACGACACATACACCAGAGGCAGCGGCGCACTGGGATCTTTGCGCAGCGCAGCCACATTGTCATCATGATGTTCGTCAATGTAGATCCACAGATTAGTCTTCGGTAACTGAAGCTCTTCTGCAGTGCCTTTTAATCCAAGGTACATACCGCCATGGGACATGGAAGTTTCTAAGGCATCAACCTTTTGTTTGTAGCCCAGCTCTTCGCTTAGCGCCGCTGGTAGCAGATCTGAAAAGGTATTGACCACCCCGGCGTTGCTAATAATATGCTCGGCATAGAGACAGTGACCATCGGCCATTTTTACGCCAACGGCGCGGCCTTTGTCGATGATAATTTCCTGCACATCGGCATAGGTAAATACATCACCACCGGACACCTGTATCTGGGGAATAATGGTCGCCGCTATTTGCGAGGCGCCGCCCACAGGATAGAAACCACCATTAAAATAATGGCCCGCGATTAGGGCATGCATAAGAAAAACAGATTCTTTTGGCGGACAGCCATGATCGCCCCACTGACCACAGAGCACAGCAATTAACTTTTCATTGTCGGTCAATCTCCTAAGCACATCGTAGGAAGTGTCGAGGGCATAATCGGGAAATTTATTCTTTGACGACAGAGACATCAGCTTAGCAACAGGCGCTGGCATAGCTTTAGCCTGACTAACTGCACCCATATATTTAGTGGTGGCGGTTACTAGCTCAACATATTTATCGATCGCATCAACATCGTCTGGAAACTGTTTCTTTAAGGAATTTTTAAAGTTTTCTTTGCCCGCCACAAAATCGAATTTTTCGTTCCCAAGAATAATTCGATCATAGACAGAATCCATCTCCGCCCATTTAAGCTTGCCACCAGAGATAAAATCGAAGAGCCCACGACCCTGACTTTTGCGGCCCATATCACCAATGTAATGAACACCCACATCCCATTCATAACCATTGCGTTCGTAGGCATGGGTAAAGCCTCCCGCAGTGTAATGCTGTTCAAGCACGATAACCTTTTTACCCATTTGCGAGAGTAACGCGGCACTACAGAGACCGCCAATTCCAGACCCTATAACGATGGCATCATAGGCTGCATCGATTCGTTCGGCGCGATATCGAGTACCGATGCGCAATGTACTTGCAGTGGTTTTTGGTTTTTTAGACGTCGCTGTATCTGCGGATTGCTCGTTCATTGAGGCCCTCTTTTATGTATTATATTTTTATTTTTTTGGAGGTACAGCCCTCGGCTTTGCCTTGGCTTTAGGTGGAGCCTTAGCTTTCATAGTAGCCTTCGCTTTAACGGGAGCCTCAGCTTTACTAGGAGCCTCAGCTTTAACAGCAGCCTCAGGTTTTATCGGCGGTTTAGCCTTATTAACGGTTGGAGCTGCAGGAACAAAGCGTTTACTGCCTTTGGTAAATCGAGAAATCAAGAACCGAGCCAGCACATAAAAAATAACCGCGAGAAAACAAAACGCCAAAATAGGCGCCAGCCCACGCTGAAAACCCAGATTATCTCCCGTGGCTAACAGCCCTTCATAAAGACTCACAAAAAAGGCGGGTGCAAGATGAGGATCATCCCGATAAGCCGTCACTGGCGTCAGTAAAAACACAGTGGAAAACAGCAGCACCAAATGTCGAATAGTCGTAAAACGCAAGTTGCGCATCCAGTACCAGAGCACAAACAGCAGGCAGGTAACCCCGGTGCCGTAAGCAATCCATCCCCATAAATAGTTTTCGGCGCTATACATAATCAATCAACCCATTGCACGATGTGGTCTTCAATATCGTCGTCGTGAACATGGAGTTCCGAGACAACTTTTCCCTGCAATGAGGCACCATAGCTATGCAGTGTCTCAAGGCTTCCTGTCACTAGATGATGCCATTCTGGCAAGGGTTCCCCTGCGGCAATCAACCGGTAGGAACAGCTTTTCGGCAACCATGCCAGAGAGTGAATATTTTTCTGATCAAGCTGAATGCAGTCATCCACAACCTTGTGCCGCCCAGCATAGTCGCTGCAGCGGCAAGATTCTGTATCCAGTAATTCGCAGGTAACATTGGTATGAAAAATCTCACCGCTGTCGTAATCCTCAAGTTTTACCAGACAGCATTTAGCACAGCCATCACAGAGTAATTCCCACTCGTCGGTGGACATCTGCTGAAGAGTTTTTGTCTGCCAGAATTTTTTCATACTGTCTTTTTTGCTCATCAACTCTTTAGATTTGAAATGCCCAGCCCTAACATTACTGACGGTATTCAGGCTGAATATTTGCCTGAGGAAATTTTGCCGGGGGCAGCTGTAAGTAAAACCCATTTTCAGTAATATCTGACAACACCTTATTGATGTCTGCTCGGGCAAGTTTTCGCGACGGGGTTAGAACCATGGTGGTCACCAACTTAAGCTCACCGAAGCTCTTCAACAGTTCTTCGGGAACATTTGAGGGGCCGCCATCTTTGGGAACATAGAGATACATTTCCTCTTTTTTGTCGCCCTTATAAATATCACATAATAGTTTCATTAAAATGTTTCCGTACTTTCAAGCACTGCCTGAATGACTGGTTTAACTCTGGCTTGACGCCATCCCTGATTTAATCTTTCAGGCCAGTTGCACTGACCCTTATTCTCATTTTCCATGGCACTGCGCAAAATAGCTTCCAGCTCTTTTTTATTGGACAAAAACTCCTGGGGAATCTGCTCAGCTTCGGCGACGGAGCTCAATGCACTGCGCATGGCTTTCATCACCGTATTGGCTGTTTTGGTTAGGGGTTCTGGAATAGCAGCGACGGGCGCATCGGCATCGGAGTCTTGAACCTGCTGTAGAACCATCTGGCCATGACGCTGAATAGAACGAGAGTACCAGTCTTCAATACCATGAAGCTGTTCATCAGCGGTTGGCATGCGTCGAGCTATCTCCAGTAGCACCTGATCTTTAATAATATGCGAGCGCGGTTTATCCAGTTCTCGAGCGGTGTCTTCACGCCAGTCACAGAGTCGTCGCAATGCACTTAACGACTTAGCTTGCAGGCGCCAGGCGCCTTTTACGCGGAGGTAATAATCGCTAGTATCTTTGCGCCCTGCGGCCAAATCGAACATGGCGACAGTTTCTTCGGCAAACCATTCCTGGCGCTGCTGGTCTTCCAGTGCCTTGGTCAAAATTTCGTAGATGCGATGGAGGTAAAGTACATCGATTGCGGCATATTCCAGCTGGCGATCGGTGAGGGGCCTCTTTAACCAGTCCGAGCGCGTTTCCTGCTTATCCAGTTCTACTTCAAACATGTGGTTAACCAGACGGGCGTAGCCCATGGAGTAACCAACATTGGCAATACCGGCAGCAATCTGGGTATCAAAAATATTGTGCGGGCGAATATCTAGGGCATGATCCAGTACTTCTAAATCTTCTCCGCAGGCATGGAAAATTAGCGTGCGCTCGGGATCTTCCAGCAAGGTTTTTAGGGGACCAAACTGATCAATCGCCAGCACATCAACTAGCCAGCACTGCTCGCCGTTCGAAAGCTGAACAAGGGCTATTTTTGGGAAAAAGGTATCCGTGCGAATAAACTCGGTGTCTATGGCGACGGTTTTAACCTCAGCCAGTTGATCACACATCTGTTGTAACTTGTCATTACTGTCGATCCAAAGATTCATCTACAGGGCCTTTCTGCTTTGTAATGCCATATTTAAGGTTCCGCCATCCACATATTCAAGCTCACCACCCATGGGCACGCCATAGGCAATTCGCGAGACAGCCACACCGATAGCCTTGGCTTTGTCGGCAATAAAGTGTGCCGTGGCCTCACCTTCAACGGTTAGATTGGTGGCCAGTATTAGTTCGTTGACCTCCCCCTGCTGTAAACGATCGATTAGCTGGTCAATACCCAGCTGTTCCGGGCCAATTCCATCGATGGGAGACAGGTGCCCCAGTAACACAAAGTATTTACCCCTGAAGCTGCCTGCCTGTTCGATGGCATAGAGATCGGCTGGATTTTCAACCACACATATCTGAGAGGCCAAGCGGCGATCATTGGTGCAGATGCCACAGACCTGATGCTCTGTAAGGGTGCGGCATTGGCCACAGCGCCCTACTTTCTCTACCGCCTCGACAATGGCCTCGGCCAGATGGGAAGCACCCACCTTGTCGCGCTCTAAAAGCTGCAGAGCCATACGCTGGGCAGACTTAGCGCCGACACCGGGTAACACTCGCAGCGCTTCGATCAGCTGATCAATTACATTTCCGTACAAGGAATAGCCTCAATTAATATGGGTGCTAAATAAGCTTCTAAAAATAAGCGCCTAATAAACGGCAGCCCGATAAACGACAGCCCAGTAAAAAGACGCCCTAAAAGGGCATTTTAAAACCGGCGGGAAGATCCATCCCACCCGTCATTGATTTCATCGCATCCTTACTCTGGACTTCAACTTTGCGCACGGCATCATTAACCGCTGCGGCGAGTAAGTCTTCGAGAAAAGTTTTGTCTTCGCTCATCAGCGAGGGATCCAGGGTGACTTTGCGCACATCATGACGCCCAGTCATAACCACCTGCACCATGCCTGCACCGGACTCGCCCGTTACTTCGGCGATAGCGGCCTGTTCCTGCATTGCAGCCATTTTTTCCTGCATCTGCTGGGCCTGTTTCATCAGGTTGTTTATATCCATGTTTTCCTCAATCTGTTTTCTTAGTCTATGGCTCTTAATCTATGGCTCTTAATCTATGTTTCTTAATCCATAGGACGAACAGACTTTTCGTCTAGAGCACCATCAAATACGGCTTTGAATTTAATAACTTCAGGGTCGCTATTGAGCGTATCTACGGCCAAGGCAAGACGCTCTGATATCTCGCGAATATTAGCCGCTCGCGGGGTTTCTTGCTCGGCGACACCAAAGGTAATATCCACGGTGACAGGCTGCTGAAAGTAGTCTGTCAGAGCCTCAGCGAGACTCAGCTGATGAGCACTATCGTAGAGGCTGGTCTCATCACTGTCGATAAGAAAGTTGAGCTGGCTGCCCTCTCGCCCTTTGTATAGACAGTGACTGGCAATCTCACCGAGGGAAGCGCCAATGCTGAGTTGCTTGCGGATTTCTATCCAGTTGTTGGGATTAAATTTTTGCAGAGACACGCGTTCTTTAATAGGGGACGCTGATGGCTCTTCATTCGGTGAAGCTGAAGGCTCTTCAATATAAGCCGCTGATGGCTCTTTATTCGGTAAAGCTGAAGGCTCCTCTATAGTAGACGCAAAAGGCTCCTCATGTAGCGAAGCTAAAGGCTCTCCAATATAAGCCGCTGATGGCTCTTCGCTCAGTACAGCCTTTAATTCAGGCTCTACAGTAGGCGAGGCTATAGGCTCTTGAGCAGGCTGCAAAGCCACAGCAGCATTGCTGTTCACATCATGCAATAGGGCAACCAGTCGCGGCGACTCACTAGGCGCGACCGTTTCAGGCTTTTTTACCGTTGGCTCCGCCTCCGCAGGAGTGGCTGGCGCAGCAGCAACAGTTTTGTTGGGCGGCAGCGGCCTAAAAGCCAGCGCACGCAACATAATCATTTCAAAACCAGACTTAAGGTCTGGCGCCAGATGCAGGTCTTTACGCCCCAGCAAACAAATTTGGTAAAACAGCTGCGTATCTTCACGAGACACTGCCTGAGCTAGCGCTAGCAACGCAGAATAATGACTCACGCCCTTATCCAAGGCCTCAGGGACGGCCTGCAGTATGGCTACCTGATGCCAGATAGACAGCACATCGGCCAGAGCCAGATCGTAATCCGGTGCCTGCTCGGCCATTCTCCCTACCGCAGCCAGCACGTCAGTGCCCGTGCCAGTTGATAGAGCGTTACAGATATCCACCACATAGCCACGCTCAATGGTACCCAGCATAGCGCTGACTTCGGTATCGCTAACCTGACCACCTCCATGGCCAATTGCCTGATCAGTGAGGCTCAGTGCATCGCGCATACTGCCATCGGCAGCTCTTGCCAGAGACCAGAGTGCGGCTTCTTCAAAGGGCACCTTCTCTTCACCCAACACAAATTGCAGATGCTGAGTAATGCGCTCGGCGCTAAGGTTTTTTAAATTGAACTGCAGACAGCGAGACAACACCGTAATGGGCAGTTTCTGGGGATCGGTGGTGGCAAATAAGAACTTTACATGGGGCGGTGGCTCTTCCAGTGTTTTGAGTAGCGCTGCAAAGCTCGACTTGGAGAGCATGTGCACTTCGTCAATCAGGTAGATCTTGAAACGGCCGCGAGATGGCGCATATTGCACGTTATCGAGCAGATCGCGCATATCATCAACACCGGTTCGCGATGCCGCATCCACTTCGATCAGGTCGATAAATCGGCCTTCATTAATTTCATTACAGCTGGCACATTCGCCACAGGGAACCGAGCTAATACCCTTCTCGCAGTTAAGGCACTTAGAGAGAATACGCGCAATGGTGGTTTTACCCACACCGCGGGTTCCGGTAAACAGATAGGCATGGTGCAGTCGGTTATTATCCAGCGCATTAATCAGCGCCTGGAGCACATGTTCCTGACCTGCCATCTCGGCAAAGGATCGCGGACGCCATTTTCGGGCAAGTACCTGATAACTCATCGCATAATCTGCTTTAGCTTAAAGAGGCTTTATTATAGGGAGATAAGCGGAGCGCTGGAAGCGTTAATGGCGATGACCCCCAATAGCCACACCTCGGCACACAGCGTAATCATTACCGTTGCTCCCTTCCGGGCCTGGCGGAGTTCATGACTGGCTGTTGCGAGGGGACCAAAGGGGGTCACCATTAAAACGAAGCGCGAGATTATCCGAGGTTTACTCGGTAAGTGCAACCGCTTATGCCAATAAATTGTGTAGCCCGCAAACAGTGCCCTATACACTGTCACCACCCACCGCCACTAACTTATACCTACCGTAACCATCCACCGCCACTAACTTATACCTACCGTCACCCCAGCGAAAGGCTGGGGTCTCTAGATACCAGCCTCCGCTGGTATGACGGAGCAAGGAGCAAGAAGTATGACGGAGCAAGGAGCAAGAAGTATGACGGAGCAAGGAGCAAGAAGTATGACGAAGCAAGGAGCAAGAAGTATGACGTAGCAAGGGGGTATGAAGCAGCAAGGAACGAGAAGTATGGCGCAGACATCAAGAGATGCCAGCCTCCGCTGGCATGACGAAGCCTGAAATCAGGCCCAAGCAAAAACCACCGAACCACCAACTCAATACAGGGTCAAATACCCCAACAGCCAAAGCGGCGTAGTCTGGTAAATACTGTATTGATGCTGAGATTGCTGGTCACTTTTTTGCTAGACTCGTACTGTGCAAGAACTACAACCAAAATTATAAAGTGAAGGGTTCTCTGTTAATGAACAACCATGCAAAACAGCATCTAATACTTCCACTATTATTACTAATCCCTACCCTGCTGCTATCAGCCTGCGGCGGTGGCGAAAGCAATGTTGATTCAGGTAATCGCACCGGCACATTGCACTGGGGCAATGGCACCGAACCCCAAAGCCTCGACCCTCATATAGCCACAGGCGTTCCCGAACACCATATTATTACTGCCATCATGGAAGGGTTACTCCTTAAAGACAGCACAACCCTGGCCCCCAAACCTGGGCTCGCTGAGTCCTGGACAGTGAGTGAAGACGGTCGTGTTTACACCTTTAATCTGCGCAAAAATGCTCGCTGGTCAAATGGTGACCCACATAATGCCAATGACTATGTCTGGTCCTGGTGGCGCGCACTGCAGCCAGCACTGGGCAATCTCTATGCCTATATGTACTTTTCCATTGAGAATGCTCAGGAATATTACGAAGGCACAGTAACCGACTTCGATCAGGTAGGTGTTAAAGCCCTCGACGATTACACATTGCAGGTAACCCTGAGTAATCCGACCCCCTACTTCCTACAACTGCTCGACCATTACAGTCTCTATCCGGTGCATCGCGGCACCGTCGAAAAATTTGGTACGGCGGATGAGCGCGGTACACGCTGGACCTATGAAGGCAATAATGTCGGCAATGGCGCTTTTCAATTAGTCGACTGGAAAATTAATCGTCGCATTACCCTAGAGCGCAACCCCTATTATTGGAACTCAGATCAGGTTCAGCTCAATAAAATTATTTTCTACCCCACCGAAAATGTCGTCAGTGAAGAGCGTATGTTTCGCGCCGGACAGCTGCATCGCACCGGCAGTATTCCCGCCGATAAAATTCCCGTCTATCTCGAAGCCAATGATTCTTCCCTCCATATAGCGCCCTACCTCGGGACTTACTTTTACCGCATTAATACCCGCGTGCCTCACCTCCAAGACAAAACTGTGCGCCGCGCACTGGCTATGACTATTGACCGCGAGACTATCTCCAAGAGCATCCTCAAAGCCGGGCAAATTCCTGCCTATGCCATGACCCCTCCGGGCACCATGGGTTATTACCCAGAGAGCGATTTACGTTTTGACCCCGAGGCCGCACGAAAGCTATTGGCCGATGCTGGTTATCCCAACGGCGAAGGTTTTCCCACCACCGAGATTCTCTACAACACCAGTGAAGGTCATCGTAAAATCGCCGTTGCCATTCAGCAGATGTGGAAAAAATATCTGAACATTGATATCAAATTACTCAATCAGGAATGGAAGGTCTATCTCGACAGCGAGAGCGCCGGCAACTATCAAATATCTCGCGCCGGCTGGATCGGTGACTATGTTGACCCCAATAGTTTCCTTGATATGTTTCTCTGCAATGGCGGAAATAACCGCACTGGCTGGTGTAATTCTGAATACGATCGCTTGATTTCGGATGTGGCGCCAACCGTAAAATCCCACGCAGAACGTATGACCGTCTTTGGTCAGGCAGAGCAGATACTCATGGATGAACTACCCGTGATTCCAATCTACATTTACACCTCGGTTAACCTAGTAAACAAATCCGTTAAAAACTATGCCGACAATATTCTTAACCAGCCTGCATTTACTGAAATGTCTTTGCAGCCAGAGCAAAGCAATATTGATGGAGCACAATACTAATGTTGAGATTTGCCTTTTATCGATTGCTGCAGGCCATACCGGTACTTCTAATCGTCATCAGCCTAACCTTCTTGCTGGTACATTCAGCCCCAGGCGGCCCCTTCTCAGCAGACAAGGCAGTGCCCCCAGAAGTCATCAAAGCATTGGAAGCCCAATACAATCTCGACCAGCCTCTGTGGCAACAATATGTCAGCTATCTTGGGGATATAGTGCAGGGGGATTTTGGCCCCTCTTTTAAATACCCGGGCCGTAACGTCAGCGAACTTATCGCCGCCGGATTACCCGCCACCGCAGAGCTGGCCTTTTACGCTATGTTGGTGGCCCTTGTTATTGGTGTCAGTGCAGGCGTTGCCGCCGCCATGCGACCCAATACAGCCCAGGATTACATCCCCATGTCTGCCGCCATGATCGGTATCTGTATGCCATCATTTTTACTCGGACCCTTACTGGTATTAATCTTTGGCATTCATTTGGAATGGCTACCGGTGTCTGGCTGGGGAGATATGCCCGGCGATAAAATACTGCCGGCCATTACCTTGGGAACTGGCTATGCAGCCTATATAGCGCGACTGTCACGGGGCGGTATGCTAGAAGTACTCTCCCAAGATTATATTCGTACCGCCAGAGCTAAAGGGCTGTCAGAGCCTCTAGTGATTGCAAAGCACGCACTGCGCGGAGGACTAATACCGGTGGTGGCTTTTTTGGGGCCAGCCTTTGCCGGTCTGCTTGGCGGTTCATTTGTCGTCGAAACAATCTTTCAAATTCCGGGTCTGGGTCGCTTCTATGTCCAGGCCGCCTTTAATCGCGACTACACCATGATACTGGGCACCACCGTGTTTTTTGCCACCCTGATTATTGTCTTTAATTTACTCTCGGATATGCTCGCAATTTGGTTAAACCCCAAACTGCGCCAGCAAGCACGGGGAGAAAGCTAATGACGACTGTCGAAGAGCAAGGCACTTCCCTGTGGCGTGACGCCTGGATCAAACTCTGTAAAAACTATCTGGCCTTATTTGGCCTAGCCATCATCTTGCTGCTCTGCCTAGTGTCTTTATTAACCCCCTGGATTGCCCCCTACGGTTACGAAGAGCAAAACCTGATGCTGGGAGCCACATCACCTTCCGCAGCACATTGGCTGGGCACCGATATATTTGGTCGCGATATGCTCACCCGTATTATGTACGGCGGTCGTGTCTCTCTAACAGTTGGTTTTATTGCCACCGCTGTCGCGCTGGTAATAGGCGTACTCTGGGGTGCTATCGCCGGCTTTGTTGGCGGACGTGTCGATGCGGTGATGATGCGCATTGTCGATATTATGTATGCCCTACCCTTTATGATTTTTATTGTTTTGTTAATGGTCGTTTTCGGTCGCAATATACTGCTCCTGTTTTTAGCCATTGGCGCCGTTGAATGGTTGACCATGGCGCGTATTGTTCGCGGCCAGGTAATGAATCTTCGCAAACAGGAGTTTGTCGAAGCGGCCTATTCCTTAGGTCTTTCTCAATGGACTATTATCCATCGCCATATTATTCCCAATACATTGGGGCCCGTGATTGTCTACACCACATTAACCATTCCCAGCGTCATGTTATTGGAAGCCTTTTTAAGCTTTCTCGGCCTCGGTATTCAGCCCCCACAGAGTTCTTGGGGACTACTGATTAACTACGGCGTAGAAACCATGGAAGAATACCCCTGGCTGCTAATCTTTCCGGGTATAACTCTTTCTCTAACGCTGTTTGCACTCAACTTCCTCGGCGATGGTTTGCGCGATGCACTCGATCCACGAACCTCCAAAGACCAATAAGGAAAGACATCATGGCGCTGCTTGAGGTAGAGGGTTTAAAAGTGTATTTCCATACCAGAAATGACGTGGTCAAAGCGGTGGATGATGTGAGCTTCAGCGTCGACTGCGGCGAGACATTGGCTATCGTGGGCGAGTCTGGATCCGGTAAATCTGTTACCTGTTACAGCCTGCTCGACCTACTGCCCAAACCACCGGCGCGTATCGAAGGTGGTACGGCATTATTTAATGGCGAAGATTTATTGACCTGCAATGCCGATCGTATGCGCCACTTTCGCGGCAACGATATTGCGGTGATTTTCCAAGACCCAATGACCTCATTAAACCCCTTTATCAGCATAGGCGAGCAATTAATTGAGCCGCTTATTTATCACCCAGATCCCGCCCGCAAACAGAGCCGAGAAACCGCTCGCAAACGGGCCATAGAGCTGCTCGACGAAGTGGGCATTATCGACCCCTATACTCGTGTTGACTGCTATCCCCATGAGTTCTCTGGTGGTATGCGCCAGCGTGTCATGATTGCCATGGCACTCATTAATGAGCCCCGTCTGCTGATCTGTGACGAGCCAACTACTGCGCTAGATGTCACTATTCAGGCACAGATTTTAGCGCTGATTAAAAAGCTGCAAGAGAGCCGCGATGTTGCGGTTATTTTTATCAGCCATGATTTGGGTGTAGTAGCGGGGATTGCGGACAAGGTACTCGTCATGTGCGAAGGCACCATTAGAGAAGCCGGTGATACCGACAAAATTTTCTATCACAGCCAAAACGACTACACGCAAAAACTATTGGCGGCGATTCCTGAAGGCGCAAAACAGTTACCCAACCGCGCCCAACCAGACAATATTTTAGTTGAGGTGACGAATTTAAAAACGCACTTTACCGACTACAATAAACCCAGTCGTCAAGACAATGTTATCAAGGCAGTCGATGGCGTATCACTGAGTATTCAGCGCGGTGAGATTTTAGGTTTAGTGGGAGAATCTGGTTCAGGTAAATCCACATTGGGCCGCTCTATTTTGCAGCTGGCGCCCACCACCGCCGGCCAGGTCACCTTTGATGGCACTTCGCTTACCGGACTCAGTGCCAAACAGCTAGTGCCCTGGCGGCGCAAGATGCAGATGATATTCCAAGACCCCTATGCGTCTTTAAATCCGCGTATGACCGTCTATCAAACCCTGGCCGAACCTCTGCTTTATCATGGCCTAGCCAATCGCAAAACCATTGACCAGCAGGTGCGCCAGCTAATGGATGACGTAGGATTAGTCCACAGCCAACTGCGCAAGTATCCCCATGAGTTTTCGGGTGGGCAGCGTCAGCGTATTGCAATAGGTCGCGCGATTGCGACGAAGCCAGAGCTTATTATTGCCGACGAACCTGTCTCTGCTTTAGACGTAACTATTCAGGCGCAGATATTGGATTTGATTCTGGATTTGGTGGAGCGGCACAACCTAACGATGTTGTTTATTTCACATGATCTTTCAGTGGTTCGTTATATTTCAGATCGGGTAATGGTGATGAACAGAGGCGTGATTATTGAGCAGGGTGTGACTGAAGAGCTGTGGGCGAATCCGCAGCAGGCTTATACACAGCAGTTGCTAAGGGCTATTCCGATTGCCGATCCTAAGTTGGAGCGGAGTCGGCTGGCATCGATGTAGGATTGTTGAGATCCCTCGTCGCTACGCTCTGTCAGGATGACATAAAAAAGGGCTCTGTCAGGATGACAAAGTTTATGTCATCTCGAACCACAACCAATGTCATCTTGAACGTATGTGAAAGATCTCTAGATCCCTCGTCGCTACGCTCTGTCAGGATGACATAAAAAGGGCTCTGTCGGGATGACATAAAAAAGGGCTCTGTCTACTGACATAAAAAAGGACTCTTTATGAATAACATAATAAATCGGAAAACAACGATAGACCCACCCATCCCACCGGCCAGATAATTACGTACTTTATTTAATAGCATCTACAAAGGTTTGAGTCTGTCTCGACCATTGGGGTCAATCAGGCCCCGCTTATGCTGACTGTTATTTTTAGATTGAGTGAGGACCTGTCTGAGCGCCAGCGAGTTCCGCAACGCTAAAAATAACAGTCCGCATGGGGCCGACCCCAATGGTCGAGACAGGCTCAAACCAGCACCAAACCCCCAAACAAACCAAATCAGCTACAACTAATACCAGTACCACGAAGCCCACAATAACCCGCAGGATTCTTAGCCAGATACTGCTGATGATATTCCTCGGCATAATAAAAATGCGGCGCCAACATAATCTCACTGGTAATCTCAGTAAAACCCAACTCAGCCAACTTAACCTGCACTGACTCAGCCGATGCTGTGGCCTTGGCTAACTGTACCTCATCATGACAATAAATAGCCGAACGGTACTGGCTACCTCTGTCATTACCCTGACGCATTCCCTGAGTGGGATCATGGGATTCCCAAAATACCGCCAGCAATTTCTCAAGACTGGTTACCTGAGGATCAAACACCACCAACACAGCTTCCGTATGACCCGTTAATCCAGAGCAGGCTTCTTCGTAGGTTGGGTTAGGCGTGTGCCCACCCGCATAGCCAACAGCGGTGGTAACCACCCCAGGCTGCTGCCAAAAACGACGCTCAGCACCCCAGAAACAACCCATGGCAATAACCACAGATTCAAGACCCTCAGCAAAGGGAGCCTGAATGGGTTGGCCTGTAACGAAATGCTGGTTAGTAACCGGCATTTCAACGCTACGACCTGGCAGTGCCTGTTCGGCGGTTGGTAGTTCTGGCGTCATTGAAAACATAGTAACCCTATTCTTTTAAAGTGCGCCTAAACCAAGCTCAAGGTCGGCTTTAATATCAATAATATCTTCGAGGCCTACAGCCACGCGAATAAGGCTCTGGCTGATACCAGCAGCAGCGCGATCTTCGTCAGTTAAGCGGCCATGGGTAGTAGTTGCCGGATGCACGATAGTAGTTTTGGCATCACCCAAGTTAGCGGTGAGCGACAACATTTTTGTACTGTCGATAACGCGCCAAGCTTCCTTCTGGCCACCCTCGACACAGAATGAAACAACGCCACCAAAACCGCTCTGTTGCTTTTTGGCCAGTGCATGACCGGGATGATCTTCCAGACCCGCGTAATACACCTTGGTAACCTTGGGGTGAGTATTTAACCAAGTTGCCAATTCTGCAGCGCTGGCTGAATGTGCCTGCATACGAATACGCAATGTCTCTAACCCTTTGAGAAATACCCAGGCATTAAAGGCGCTCATGCAGGGCCCGGCTGCGCGCAAAAAGCCTACAACCTTTTCCATTAATTCGTGACTACCTACCACCGCGCCGCCAAGGCATCGGCCCTGACCGTCGATATATTTAGTGGCCGAATGAAGCACAATATCTGCACCCCAATTCAGTGGCTTTTGTAAAATTGGCGTGCAGAAACAGTTGTCTACCACAAACAGTGCCTCGGCTTTTTTCGATAGCGCAGCAAGTGCTTCAAGATCAGCAATCTCGGACAGTGGGTTTGAGGGAGTTTCGCAAAACATCATTTTGGTATTGGGCTGAATCGCATCGGCCCAGGCATTCAGATCGGCCAGAGGCACGTACGTTACTTCAACACCAAATTTAACAATGTAGTTATTCATCATCACGCGGGTACTGCCAAACACATCTTGGGAGCAAACTACATGATCACCAGACTTGAGCAGCGCCATAATGACCGACAGTGCCGCCGCCATTCCAGAAGCCGTAGCAACCGCCTGTTCGCCCTCTTCCATCGCCGCCAGCCGCTCTTCAAAACTGCGTACCGTGGGATTGGTGTAGCGAGAATACACATTACCTTGCAGTTCATTGCTGAAATATTTTGCCGCCATTTCAGCATTTTCAAAAACATAGCTCGAGGTCAGAAACATGGCTTCTGAATGTTCATTTTCATGGGTGCGCTGATAACCGCCACGAATTGCAGTGGTATCCTGTTGCCACTTATCTTCCTGATTAGCCATGTTGTTCCTCGCTATGTTTCTCTTGATTCTTAACGCTTACTTAATCTTGACGCGTTTTTAAATAGCCTTGCTCGTTACTGTAAAGACTGTGAATTATTATTGTGTATACCAATAACCTGTCGCTCTCTGGGCGCTCCTGAAGAGTCGACATTGTGCTTGGCGGAATCATTGCGCAGGGCTTCAATACGGTCTAAGTAGGCCCTATCCACATCGCCAGTAATATAGTTACCGTCAAACACTGAACATTCAAAACGCTTGATACCCTCGGCTCCCTCAGTACCAGAATCAATAAGATCCTGCAGGTCCTGATAGATAATCCAGTCGGCGCCAATTAACTCCCCCACTTCTTCATCGGTGCGACCATGAGCAATAAGCTCTGTGGCAGATGGCATATCGATACCATAGACATTGGGGTAGCGCACGCCGGGGGCCGCTGAGGCCATATATACCTTATTGGCACCGGCATCTCTGGCCATCTGAATAATTTCTTGAGAGGTAGTACCGCGCACAATAGAGTCATCCACCAGCAATACATTCTTGCCCGCAAATTCTAACTTAACCGCGTTGAGTTTTTGGCGCACCGACTTCTTGCGCTCGGTCTGGCCGGGCATAATAAAGGTGCGACCGATATAGCGATTTTTCATAAAGCCTTCACGCAGCTTTACACCCATTCGCTCGGCCATGGCCTGGGCAGAAACACGGCTGGTATCGGGAATAGGAATAACCACATCAATATCGTGATCGGGTTTTTCGCGCATCAATTTGTCCGCCAACTTCTCACCCATGCGCAGGCGACATTTGTAGACTGAAATATTATCGATTAAAGAATCTGGGCGGGCGAAATAAACATGTTCAAAAATGCAGGGGACTAACTCGTGATTTTTAGCGCACTGCTGTAAATGAATCTGGCCAGATTTATCCACGAACAGTGCTTCACCCGGAGCTAGGTCACGGATCAATTCAAACCCTAAGCTATCCAGTACCACTGATTCGGAGACCACGGCATATTCAGTACCGGCTTCGGTTTCACGCTTGCCAAAACACAGCGGGCGAATACCGTAGGCATCGCGAAACGCAAACATGCCGTAGTTGGCAATAAGCCCCACAACGGCATAGGCACCGCGACAGCGCTCATGGACATGGGTTACTGCTGCAAAAATATCTTCGCTGGTTGGCTCGAGTTTTCGACGTGACTGGAGTTCATGGGCGAAGACATTAAGTAATACTTCAGAATCGGAATCTGTGTTCAGATGGCGTAGATCGTCGCGGAAAATATTGTGGCGCAACTCGGCAGCATTGGTGAGGTTACCGTTGTGAGCAATACAGATACCATAGGGGGAATTAACATACAGTGGCTGAGCGAGCGCAGGGCCAGAGCTACCCGCGGTGGGATAGCGCACATGACCAATACCCACGTTGCCCACTAGCCGCAACATATGACGACGATGAAAAACATCCCGCGCTAGGCCTTCGCCTTTGCACTGGTGCAACTCACCATCGGATTCGGTAACAATGCCTGCTGCGTCCTGACCGCGATGCTGCAGCATAGTCAGCGCATCGTAAAGGCGCGTATTAACATCTGAAATTCCGGAGATTCCTACTACACCACACATCTGCTATATCCAACCCGTAATAAAGTCTTTAACTGCCGTCGCCAGGTCTCTGCCCCAGGCTTCGAAGCCCTGAAACAGCGGAATTAGCGACGACGCCAACCACCAGGGATCCTGATTTACCGGCACTGCTTGCGGTAATATTATTACCAGCGCCAAGACAATCAATAGCCCCCTAAACACACCAAAAACCAACCCTAACGTCCTGTCGGTGCCGCTCAATCCAGTTGAGCTGACCAGTTTCCCCAATAAAAAATTAACCACGGCACCCAGTAACAATGTGCCTACAAATAAACTACCCCAGGCGACTAGCTGCCTAATCGATGCCAGGGCAATAAAATTGACCAGCAGATCTGCGGCCGGTTCTTTAAAATTCATGGCCACGGCAAACGCCGCAATCCAAATAACCAGAGACATCGCTTCTTTAACGAAGCCGCGCACCAGACTAATCAAACCAGACACACTGATAATACCAACGATTCCCCAGTCTGCTGTTGCTATGTCCATTGCTATAAAATCCTGTCCGTTTAAAGCCAGTGTTTACGTGAGCTTAGAGCGCGTACTTTAAGACAATCGAATCCGTGTTAAAGGCTGCATCAATTTTTGACTTGTCCTGCACCGCGCGGCGCTTATCTATTTTAGGACCAACGTACACCCGATAGCGGGTTTGGTTTTTAACCTTGGCACTTTTAACAAACGCTTTGTAATCGTTTTTGCGCAGCCGATTCATGAATTCATCGGCATTTTTCTTGGTCTCAAAACTACTGACCTGTAATACCCAGGCCTTGGGCAAATCCTCGGCACTGAGACCATAAGGTGCCTCACTACTGTCGGTAGCAGGCTTGGAATTATCGATATCGAAGATGGCAGAGAAAAGAGACTTTTTGGGCACCCCGGCTGGGCGCTCGGCTTTGACGACTTGCACCGATTCTATTTCGGGGGCCGCAGGCAGTTTACTGGTGCGATCAATTTTAAGCGGGTCAGCAAAATCAAATAGCACTGGCAATATGATTAAGCCAAGCGCACCTAATACAAGTGCCCCGGCAATTCGCTGTTTTAGACCGTCACTCACTAGAGACCTCTGCCAAAATAATTTTCAACACCGCTGCCACCGTATGGAAGGAGCCAAATACAACAATTCTATCTCTGGCTGTTGCCTGTTTGAGCGCACGTAATAGAGCCTGCTCAATCGATTCGCACAACTGCCCTGACTGGTCGGCATTGTATAACACTTCGAGCAGAGTTTGACCCTTGCTGGCCCTCGCGGTGTCGCTTATTTGCGCAATAAACCATTCATCCACAGATTGACTCATAGCCGCGACGATTCCGGCCCAGTCTTTATCTTCCAACACCGAGGCAATGGCGAGGGTACGCCCTTCTATTACCGGTAAATTTTGCGCCAGAGCACCAGCAGCTGCGGGGTTATGGGCCACATCCAAAATAACCTCAACCCCTTGGTAAGACAGGGTCTGATGACGGCCAGTTAAGCCCACGGCATCCAGTGCGTTGCGACTATCCTGTTCGTTCAATGTTATGCCTGCTGACAGCAGCGCCTGTAGCGCCAAGGTTTTATTCACCGGTAACAGACCAGATGCAGATAGCTGATCAAACTGCATGGGGCCAGCACTGGAGATCAGCTTGGCACTAAACAAAGGCTCGTCAGAATAGGAAAAATCCCGGCCCATATATAGTGCATCGGCACCGGTCGCTGCGATCATCTGTTCAAAACCCTGAGGATAATCCTGTTCGCCAATAAGGAGAGGTCGACTGGCTCGAGCAATACCGACTTTCTCAGCGGCGATGGCTTCTCTGGTATCACCCAACCAGTCTTGGTGGTCGAGGGCAATACTGGTAACCACGGCAACATCGGCATCAATAATATTGATCGCATCTAAACGGCCCCCCAGACCCACTTCCAATAACATCACATCGGGGCTGGCATCTCTAAACACCAGTAGCGCCGCCAAGGTGCCAAACTCAAAATAGGTCAATGAGATATCGCCACAGACCGCTTCAATCTGTTCAAAAGCCGCCACAATAATGGCGTCTGAGACAGGTGTGCCGGCAAGGCAGATGCGTTCGTTATAGGTTAAAAAATGCGGGGACGTAAACATGCCTACGGAATAGCCATGCTGTAACAGGAGCGCCTGCATACTGGCGATACAGGAACCTTTGCCATTGGTGCCGGCAACGGTAATTGCGATAGAAGGTTTGGTGTGGGTGTTGTTTGTGACAGTGCTAACTTGAAGTCTTTCCCAAACGGCCCTGACCCTACCCAACCCCAGCTCTATTTCACTGGGGTGTCTGCTCTCCAGCAGGGTCAACCATTCCGCTAAACAGCGGTCAGGCATCGACAGGTTCTGGCACATCAATCAACTTAGACAGAATGGAACCAAGACGGTCACGCATCTGGTGGCGAGAAATAATCATATCAATATGACCTTTCTCCAGCAAAAATTCACTCCGCTGAAAACCCTTAGGCAGCTTCTGACGGATAGTCTGCTCAATAATATTAGGGCCCGCAAAACCGGCACGGGCGCCTGGCTCTGCAACATTTAAGTCGCCTAACATAGCCAAACTAGCCGAAACACCACCATAAACTGGGTCGGTCATCACGGAAATATAGGGTACGCCAGCGGCACTTAAACGCTCGAGGACAGCACTGGTTTTAGCCATCTGCATCAACGAGATCAAAGCTTCCTGCATACGCGCTCCGCCCGTGGCAGAGAAACAGATAAACGGACGTCTTTCAGCCAGCGCCAAGTTAGCCGCGCGGGTGAATTTCTCGCCCACTGCATAACCCATAGAGCCACCATGAAAGGCAAATTCAAAGGCGACAGCCACCACAGGTAGGCCCTTAACACTGCCACTCATGGCAATAAGCGCGTCTTTTTCACCGGTTTTTTTCTGTGCTTCGGTCAGGCGATCTTTGTACTTTTTAACGTCGCGAAACTTGAGACGGTCAATGGCGACAACATCTTCAGCCACCTCTGAACGGCCCTGCTCATCGAGGAATACATCCAGACGACGACGCGCACCGATACGCATATGGTGCTCACATTTTGGGCACACATCGAGATTGCGTTCTAATTCGGGTCGGTACAGAGGAGAGGTACATTTAGGACATTTTTTCCACAGCCCTTCGGGCACGGAATTTGACCGCTCAGCACTGCTTGAGGGTCCTTTAGGTCTAATTTTGTTCAGCCAGTTCATCTATTTCCCTTCAGCTAGCCTATTACTACAGCTGGTACGTGAAACGCTACATTGCTAGAAGGGTGCCAGACCGCTACTAGCTAGAAAGCCGCATTCTAACATGACAATTTCATGATGGATAAGGCCTGCACCATTTATTTACTAACTATATAACTATAGCCGCTTCTTTAGCATTGCGGATAAAAGCCCTCACCTTGGCTTGGTCTTTAATGCCCGGGGAGGATTCCACCCCGCCACTCACATCCGCAACATCCGGCTTCACCAAACGCACCGCCTCAGCAACATTGTCTGGGGTCAGACCCCCAGCCAATATCAACGGATAATCGGTGTTCGCTGGCAGGCGACTCCAGTCGAACTGATGGCCTGTGCCACCGTACTGATCTTCAACCCAGGCATCAAATAAAAAACCGCCCTCGGCCCTATAGGCACTGACCTCAGCATCAATATCCAGGCCTTCACGCATGCGAATAGCACGAATAAATGGCACCTTAAACTGCTGACAAAACTCAGGGCTTTCATCCCCATGAAACTGTAGTAAGTCCGGCTTTACCTGTTCAATAACCTTAAGCACCAGAGCCTCGTCGGCATTCACCAGTAACACCACACATTGTGTTTGAGGGCCAATAACCTGACGAATTTTTGCAGCCTGCTGCACATCGACATATCTAGAACTTTTTGAGTAGACCACCAGCCCCAAAAGATCGGCGCCAGCAGCCTGGGCCATAAGCGCCTGCTCTGGAGAAGTGATACCACATATTTTTACACGTACTGACATGGCGTTAAGTCTACTCTAACTATCATGGGAAAGTTGATCGGGCAAAAATAACGGCCCCCGAGGCAAGTTGGGAATACCCAGCTCTTTAGGGTAGCCCACATTAACCAGATACAAACCGTTGGGCGCCGCGGTCGCTGCACTTTTACAGCGATTGCCCTCGGCTAGAAGCTTCTTAATCCAGCCCGGCTCTTGTCGGCCAAACCCCACTTCCATTAACGAACCAATAATGTTGCGCACCATATGCAGCACAAAGGCATTGGCCGTCACTTCAAATACCAATAGCTGCCCAAGCGAGTAAATATTAGCGCTAGTTATATTGCGAAATGGCGATACCGACTGACAGCCCGCACCACGGAATGCCGAGAAGTCTTGTTCCCCCAGCAGATGCGCGCAGGCCAACTGCATGGCAGCCGCATTTAACGGATACCTCACCCAGGTAACACCCTGAGAGAAGATGCCAGGACGGGCTTCCGAGGAGGCTATCACGTAGCGATAGGTGCGCTCTGTGGCGCTAAATCGAGCATGGAACCCCTGCTCTACCTGATCCGCCCAGACCAGAGAAATACTATCGGGAAGTTGGCTATTGGCGCCCTTGACCCAGTTGCGGCCCGTGCGATCGGCCGCTGTATCAAAATGTACCACCTGATGGCTCGCATGGACTGCACTATCGGTGCGACCTGCGCAACTCACTACGAGTGGGCTGTTGGCAACATAGCTCAGCGCACGCTCTATTTCAGCCTGCACAGAGGGGCTGTGTTTCTGTTTTTGAAAGCCACAAAAAGCACTGCCGTCGTATTGAACGACGGCAGCATAGCGTTTGATTCCTTGGGGAAGACTCTGGTCTTCGGGAATCTTACAATTTGGGGTATAGACCCATTCAGACACGTTTACAGACTCTCCAATACCGCCCGAGCTTTAGCCTGACCTTCTGCGTCAGCCTCACCAATAATCTCTTCAAGAATTTCTCGAGCGCCCTCTGGGTCACCCATTTCAATATAGGTGTTAGCCAGATCGAGCTTCACATCAACCGCATCAATATCTTCGTCACTATCGTAGCCGTCGAAGTCATCAAGGTTAGTAGAAACACCCTCACTGACGGTTTGCTGGAGCTCTGCTGAACTTGGCATATCCACGTCTAAATCTGAGTTTTCATTGGCGGTCTTATCTGCTTCTGAGCTAGCTTCATCGGCAAAGATACCACCATCCATAAAGTTGTCGTCGAGGAAGTCTCCAGCCAGCACCGACTCATCGAGTGCGTCAATAGCGATATCGTCACCCGACTGCAGAACATCTTCGAGCAGGTCTGAAATATCGATTTCTGGGGTGCTGCCTAGTGCGGTTTCTGATGAGGCTGATGGCTCTTTGTCCGCTGAGGGCTCTTTGTCCGCTGAGGGCTCTTTGTCCGCTGAGGGCTCTTTGTCCGCTGAGGGCTCTTCATTGGCTAAGGGCTGCTCTTCATTTGCGGAAGGCTCTTCATCCGCTGAGGGCTCTTTATCGACTGAGGGCTCTTTATCGGCTGAGGGCTCTTCATTCGCTGAGGGCTCTTCATCCGCTAAAAGCGCTTCATCCAGCTCAGGAATATCTTCAACAATATTCTCTACAACTTCTTCCTCTGGACCCAGGATAACCGAGGCCATCGCTATCGCCACATCATCACCGATATCTTCAACCTCGGCATAAAGTTCTTTTAAATCGTCTCGGCGATCTTCCCTAAAGAAGATCTCCATCAGCTTCAAGCGCGACGCAGTGTCGGCAGCATCCCCTGCGCGAGCTTCTTGAAGAATCTCCACAGCCTGATCCACATTACCCAGCGACAAATACACATCCGCTTCAGCAACAGCTTCCACCATAGAATCAAAGATTTCAGGGCTGACTGCACTGTCCTCTTCAGGGAAGATTTCTTTGTCGGTTTCATCAAACAAATTATCTTCTGGATTCAGGTCCAAACCATCGAGATCATCGATCAATAAATTAGAGCCCGTATTAACAGAAGGCTCCTGATCATAGTCCTGATAGCCTTCTCCAAGCGGCGCCGTCTCACTCAGCGGCTGATCAAGATCTGTTTCTTCGCCATTGTTTTTAGAGCGACGTAAAAACAGCACCAACAATAAAACAACTAATCCAACCAGAGCCCAGATCCAAGGCTGGTTCTCCAAGGTCTCAGCGAGATCAAACGGCTTTTTCGGCGTGGTTGCTTTAATAGGCGCTGCCGCAGTAACTTCTGCCTCATCAGCGGCTTCAGCCAGCGCCTGGTTATCAGACACAGCAGCAAGGTCGCTCATCAGATCAACCTGAGCTTCCAACAAAACCATGCGCTCACGCAATTCAATGTTCTCCAACTCAGTTCTGTTCATCTCGTCCTGAGCCACAGCCAGGTCAGAATTCAGCTGGTCGATATCATCATTGGAATTGGCAGACGAGTCGGAAAGAGAGGCAGCGCTTTCAGTATTTTCATTAGCAAAGCTACTCGCAGCAGCCTCGTCGGTTTCATTTAATGCAGACGCAAGCTCTAATCGGCCTGTACTGGAATCTTCAGAATCAGACTCAAAGTTGCTTTCGCCTAAAGGACTATCTACAGAAGAGCTATCTACAGAAGAGCTATAGTCGGAAGCACTGTCAGCAAAAAGATCATCCTCGACCTCAGGCGCAGCATCAGGCTCTGTCAGACCAATTTGAGTCGCGACAATATCGCCCGCTTCTTCATTAATCTCGTCAAAAGAAGGCAAGCGAAGAATCGCCCCTTCCTTCATTTTATTCGCATCACCCGCCACAAACGCATTGGGGTTTTGGCTGTAAAGGGCATCCATAGTTTGTAAGATAGTAGAACCGCGAGGCCGCAAACGCTTAGAAACATTCCACAACGTGTCACCCACAACAACCCGATGCGCATCACCGCCCAGTTCCTGTCGAGCAGCACTCATGCGTGCCTTGGGGCTCACAGCAGCGACACTGACAGCCTGAGTAGGCGTCACTTCACCGCTATAAGTAGGTAGATCCAGCAGTAGAGTATATTCACGCACAATACGGCCAGCAGGCCATTCAAGCTGCACTAAAAAGTCCAAATAAGGCTCAAGAATTGGCCCTTGGCTAGTCACTTTAACCACTGTTTCGTCAGCAGCATTGGTATCGACAGAAAACGCCAGCTGAGTAAGATAATAATCGCGAGACACGCCAGCCTGAGCAAAGGCACTTGCCGGCGCCAGTTGCACCAAAAGCAGTCCCTCTTCAACACCCTCTATATTGGTCAGAGATATCTCTGCATCCAGAGGTTCATTGAGCGCCGAGTTAAGCGTAATATCCCCAAAACCAACAGCAATAGCTGTGGTTGCATACAACAGCGCCGCTAACGCAGAGGCTGTTGCCAGTTTGATCGACCATTTCCTGGTTATCATATTTTTTTCCTGTTAAGCAAGATTCGCCCATCAATACAGCGGCCGAAAGCAGCACTGAAGTCCTTTTGATTAGCCTGTGGCTAAATTCTATAGCCCACGGTGAAATATTCTAGTCATACTTACATTATTTTGCCGAATAGCGCCTAAAACCCATAAAAAAAAGGCTCATCAATGAATTTCTTCACAGAAAAGCCCTTTTTGGGGACAAAAGAAGATTTTAAATTAACCCTCGATAACAATTCTCAGCATACGACGCAACGGTTCAGCCGCACCCCAAAGTAACTGATCTCCCACCGTAAATGCCGACAGATATTGCTCACCCATGTTCATTTTACGCAATCGACCCACCGGAACATCCAAACCGCCAGTCACCGCTGCAGGGGTAAGATGCTTAACCGAAGACTCTTTATCGTTGGGGATAACCTTGGCCCATTGATTAGACTCAGCCAACATAGATTCAATTTCATCCATTGGCACATCTTGAGTCAACTTAATGGTCAGCGCCTGACTGTGACAGCGCATAGAACCAATACGCACACAAAGACCATCCAATGGAATAGGATTGCCCTCACGATTCAAAATCTTATTCGTCTCCGCCTGATTTTTCCACTCTTCGCGGCTCTGGCCGTTCTCAAGCTGGGAATCAATATACGGCAACAGACTGCCGGCTAAAGGATAGCCCCAGTTATCCACCGGAAAGCTATCCGATCGCAGCGTATCAGTCACCTGACGATCAATATCCAGAATCGCCGACGAAGGATTAGCCAACGCGTCAGCAACAGACCCCTTAATAGTACCCATCTGATTAATCAGCTCACGCATATTTTGCGCGCCGGCACCAGAAGCTGCCTGGTAGGTCATAGACGAAGCCCACTCCACCAGATTGGCATTGAACAGACCGCCAAGCGACATTAGCATCAGGCTCACAGTGCAATTACCGCCAATAAAGTCTTTAACCCCGCTGGCCAAACCGTCTTTCACGACAGACATGTTGACCGGATCGAGCACAATAATCGAACTATCCTCCATCCGCAGCGCCGAAGCCGCATCAATCCAATAGCCATCCCAGCCCGCACTGCGCAGCTGTGGGTAGACTTTCTTGGTGTAGTCGCCACCCTGGCAAGTAACAATAATATCCATCTGCTGCAGAGCTTCGATATCGAAGGCACTTTTAAGCAGCGGGATTTCAACACCCACATCAGGGCCAGTTTGGCCAGCCTGAGACGTCGTAAAGAAAATTGGCTCAACTTGGGCGAAGTCGTTTTCTTCGCGCATTCGCTCCATCAGCACAGATCCAACCATGCCACGCCAACCGATAAATCCTGTTTTTTTCATTGCTATAAATCCTGTTGTAAACTTTAGTTAAATTCTTTTGCTAAGTACTGCTGCTCAGCTATGAGATCCCTCGTCGCTTCGCTCTGTCGGGATGACATTACTGCAGCTCAACCCTTACTTGTCATCCTGAGCACAGTACTTGTCATCCTGAGCACAGTACTTGTCATCCTGAGCACAGTACTTGTCATCCTGAGCGCATTACTTGTCATCCTGAGCGCAGCACTTGTCATCCTGAGCGCAGTCGAAGGATCTCTGCCCCCTAAGCTGCAATCCTGCAGGGAGATCCTTCGGTTCGCTTTGCTCTCTCAGGATGACAGGAATGGGGCTCTGGCGGGATTGCAAATTTGACGTTCTAGCGAGGTGCCAGCGTAATAACGCGCCTAACTAGGCGTTAACCACCAAATTATCACGATGAATCAACTCATCGTCTTCGCGATAACCAAGAATCTCAGAAATAGACTCTGTGCTCTGGCCTTTAATACGCCCTGCTTCATCTGAATTGTAATTAACTAGGCCACGGGCTATCTCGGTGCCGTCGCTGTCTATACAGCTAACTAGCTCACCCCGAGTAAAGGTACCCACCACTCGGCTAACGCCAACAGCCAACAAGCTGCGGCCCTGTTCGGTTAGAACTTTAACGGCGCCGGCATCTAGAACTAGCTGGCCTTTTACTTGGAGGTGACCGGCTAACCATTGCTTGCGTGCGGCCAGGGGCTTTTGGTCGGCAGACAGCAGTGTGCCCACTTCATCGCCTGCGGCGACGGCGTGCAATATGTTTGCGTTGCGGCCACCAACAATTATGGTGTTGCAGCCTGAGCGCGCGGCTAACCTGGCTGCCTGTAACTTGGTCACCATGCCGCCACGGCCTAGCGTTCCGCTACTTCCGCCGGCTAAGGCGTCGAGGGAAGGGTCTGTCGCCATTGCTTGGCTTATTAAGGTAGCGCGGGGATCGGTATCTGGATTGGCGCTGTAGAGGCCGTCTTTATCGGTGAGAATAACTAGCATGTCGGCATCGATTAGGTTGGCGACTAGGGCGGCCAAACTGTCGTTGTCGCCAAAGCGAATCTCGTCGGTAACGACGGTATCGTTTTCGTTGACGATTGGCACTACGGCTAGGTTCATTAGGGTCTGTAATACGCCGCGGGCATTGAGGTAGCGCTGGCGGCTGGCCATGTCGTCATGGTCGAGGAGGATCTGGGCGGTGTGGTGGTCGAAGCGTTTGAAGCTGCTTTCGTAGGCCTGTATTAGGCCCATCTGCCCTACTGATGCGGCGGCTTGGAGTTCGTGAATGCTGTTGGGGCGGGTTTTCCAGCCTAGGCGCACTATGCCTTCGGCAATGGCGCCGGAGGAGACGAGTACGACTTCTTTGCCTTCGGCGAGCAATGTGGCTATTTGTTCTACCCAGCTGTCGATGGCGTTGCGATCGAGGCCTGCGCCGTCATTGGTGAGCAGCGCGCTACCAATTTTGATAACCCAGCGTTTGGCGTCCTTAGCAATCTGTCTGTTCATTAATCGCTGCTCTCTTTGAAACTGCTCTCTTGAAACTGCCGCCTTGAAACAGCGCTTAACTTACTCTGCGTAAACCACGTCTACATCATGGTCGTCGTCATCTTCATCGGTATCTTCGGTGACCTGCTTGCGCGCGTTACGGCGGTTGTCTGCCAGCTCTTGAATGCGGTCGCGGGCTTCGGCCTGAATTTCCATGCGACGCTTTTCGGACTGTTCTGCTAGTTCGGGTGCGGCTCGCTCTTCTTCTCGGTGACCGTCGATATATTCCATAATCGCGGCACAGAGTGCTTTGGTGCCCTGCGAGGCCAAACCAGAAATTCTAAACACGGGGCCCTGCCAATTGAGGTGATCGACCACTTCTTGGCAGCGGGCGTCTACTTCGTCTTCGGGTAGCAGGTCGACTTTATTGAGAACCAACCAGCGATCGCCCTCTGCTAATGTCGGGCTAAACTTGGCGAGCTCTTGCTCGATTACTTCGGCATTTTCACCGGCGGTGCTATCGTCGTAAGGCATCATGTCCACGAGATGTAATAACAGGCGTGTGCGGGTTAGGTGCTTTAGAAAGCGAATACCTAGGCCGGCCCCTTCTGAGGCACCTTCGATCAATCCGGGTATATCGGCAACCACGAAACTTTTATCGCCGCTCATGCCCACTACACCTAGGTTAGGTACCAGTGTGGTGAAGGGATAGTCGGCTACTTTGGGGCGTGCGGCTGAGACTGAGCGTATAAAGGTAGACTTGCCAGCGTTGGGTAATCCCAGCAAGCCAACATCTGCCAATACTTTTAGTTCGAGCTTAATCTCACGTACTTCGCCCTCTTGGCCGGGGGACGTTTGTCGCGGGGCACGGTTGGTGCTCGATTTATAGCGGGTGTTACCCAAGCCATGGAATCCGCCCTGAGCAATTTTTAACTGCTGGCCTAGCTCGGTAATATCGCCGAGTACATCGCCGGTCTCGTCATCGAGCACGGTGGTGCCAATGGGAACCTGCAATATGAGATCTTCTCCGCCACGGCCCGTACATTCTGCACTGCTGCCCTGCTGACCCACTTCGGCTTTAAAGTTTCTGGTGTAGCGAAAGTCGATAAGGGTGTTAAGCCCATCGGCACCTACTAGGAATACGCTGCCACCATCACCGCCGTCGCCGCCATCTGGGCCGCCTTTGGGGATGTATTTTTCACGGCGAAAACTCAAACAGCCATTGCCGCCTTTGCCTGCGTGTACCTTAATTGTTGCTTCGTCGACGAATTTCATGGGGGTAGTTTACAGTTGCCAGTAGGGTTATGTCATGGTGGGAAAAGGATGGTGCTTTATGGGGCGCATTATTACCAATGGGGGTACTACAAGCAACCACAACCGCAGGTAATTAAAGGTGTTGGCTAAGTAGCCCAATCTGATGCAGAATGCGCGATGGCCAAATGCAGGGGATTGGTCGCTGGGGGTCTAGCCCCTAGACTCGGCCATATAGCCGGTCAACCCTTTAAATTCAAGACTGTAGTGGAGTTGTAAGATGGTAGTTATTCGTTGGATTTTGGGACAGATTATTTTGGTGTTAGATTTTCTGACGTCACCTAAAGCGGTGGTGAGAGAGACGGCGGCGCAACAGGCCGTTGATGATGTGACTGCTACTATGTCGATGTATCAGTTTAAGACCTGCCCTTTCTGCGTGAAGGTTCGCCGCGAGCTTAAGCGTCATGCGCTGCATATTGAGCTGCGGGATGCGAAGAACGATGCAGAACTTAAAGCAGAGCTGGTTAATGAAGGGGGTCGCCACAAGGTGCCTTGCCTGCGAATTGAGAATGCGGATAAGTCGGTTGAGTGGCTCTATGAGTCTAGCGACATTATTGCCCGTTTGAAAAGCCAGTTTAAGCTGGCGTAGGGGCTTTTTAGTAGATGGCTCAAGGCTGTCATACCGGCAAGTCATAAAACGTAGACATAAAAAAAGCTCCCAAAGGAGCTTTTTTTTCGCCAGTCGAATCAGCTTATGCTGAAATCACCTGTGCGTATTTGCGGTTGTGCGGGCCTTTCTGTACGAATTCTACAGTGCCTGTCGAGGTTGCAAATAATGTGTGATCTTTGCCGATACCAACGTTGTTGCCCGGGTGGAATTTAGTGCCACGCTGACGAACGATGATGCTACCTGCATTAATTGCCTGACCGCCATACACCTTAACACCAAGGCGTTTGCTTTCTGAATCGCGACCGTTTCTAGTACTACCACCAGCTTTTTTGTGAGCCATTGCTATTTCCTCTCAGGATTAACTAGCGCTAATGCCAGTAATCTTAACTTCGGTATACCACTGTCTGTGGCCCTGTTGTGTGCGTGAATGCTTACGACGACGGAACTTGATAATGTTCACTTTATCGCCACGACCGTGAGACACGATCTCTGCTGTCACTTTTCCGCCTTCTACAAGGGGTGCACCAATCTTGACTTCGGCACCTTCGCCGACCATCAAGACTTCTTCAAAATCTATATTATCACCAGTCGCCAGATCAAGCTTCTCCAGACGTAAGGTTTCTCCCTCAACGACTCGATGCTGCTTTCCGCCACTTTTGATTACTGCGTACATGTTCTGCTCCAATTCATAGTGGCCTTCAGAGGCCAGATTCCGTCGCTTACAATCTTGGGGTAAATTAGCCCCTGCGAGAGGGCGGCAATTCTAATGGAACACCCCAGTCTTATCAAGTGTTTAAACGACGAAAACGCAAGTAATCCTGCTGCCGTTGCCAGCACCCAAAAAGCCCCACCATTATTAGCCTTAACAGGGGTTGTTAATTACTGTTTTCCATCCAGATAAGGGAGGCGTTGCGGCCGGTTTTACGGTCTCTGCGATAGGAATAAAACTGCTCTGGCTGAGAGAAAGTACAGCACTCACCCCCATAGACCGCAGTCACACCACTGGCTGCCAGTTCTGCGCGCGCTAAGGCATAGAGATCCGCTAGGTGCTTTCCTGCCCCTGAACTAGACACAAATGCGGCCTTAATGGCTTGCTGGTGCTCGGCGTTTTGAGCCTTGGCTAAAAAAGCCTCTAACACTTCGGCGCCCACTTCAAATGTTTGCGGACCTATGGCTGGCCCTAAATAAGCCATTATCTGACCATCATGCTGGGGAAATGTCGCTACGCTATCGCGCAAGATGCCATTGCATAATCCACGCCATCCCGCATGGGCTGCGGCAACATGGGTGCCAGATTGATTACAGAGCAATACCGGCAGACAGTCGGCAGTTAACACGGCACAGACTGTATTCGCGGTATCTGTGTAGCTACCGTCCGCACTGGGAATGCCCTGGGCCTTGGGTACACCCTTAATGTTGGGCACACCCTTAATGTTGGGCGCATAGACAATATCGGTGCCATGAACCTGTTCTAACCACAGCGGATCACAGGGCAGGTTGAGTGCCGTGACTAGAGTCTGCCGGTTGGCTAACACATGGGCCGGATTATCTTCTACATGGAGGGCTAGGTTATTGCCATTAAAGGGAGCTTCGCTGACACCCCCAGTTCGCAGGCTGATGGCCGAGCGAACGTTTTTCGGGGCGGGCCAGTCTGGGATAAGGTAATGATTAGCCATCAGGCTTGCTCGGCGGCCAATACGGTTAACAGTGCCTGCATATCTTCAGGTAACTCAGATTCCCAGCCGATGGACTCGCCAGTGGCGGGATGAATTAATTCTAACTCTCGGGCATGCAGCGCCTGACGGCCAAACTGGCTGAGGCTGTCGCGCAATGTTTGGGATGCACCTTTATGAATGCGGAAACGTCCGGCGTAGACATCGTCACCCACGATTGGGTATCGAATATGGGCCATGTGCACGCGAATCTGATGGGTGCGACCGGTTTCTAGCTTGAGCCGCACAAATGTGTGTCCTTCAAAACGCTCTAGAACGCGATAATGGGTGCGGGCCTCTTTGCCATCGGAGATAACGGCCATTTTGGTGCGCTGTTTGGGATGTCTGCCAATTTTCTGGTTTACCAGCCCCCCACCGATCATGACGCCGCTAACCACAGCCTCGTATTCACGGCGTACGGTTCTTGCCTGTAGCTGCGACACTAAATCTGTATGTGCCTGTAGGGTTTTGGCAACCACCATCAGGCCGGTCGTATCCTTGTCGAGACGATGGACAATGCCGGCTCTGGGTACCGAGGCTAGTTGTGGGCAATGGAAGAGCAATGCATTGAGCACAGTGCCATCGCGATTACCTGCCGCTGGATGGACTACAAAATTGGCCGATTTGTTAATCACCAGAATATGGTCGTCTTCGTACACAATATTTAGGGGAATATCTTCCGCTACCCAGTCACCCTCAGCTTTAAGCTCCGCACTAATGGTTAGCACTTCGCCTCCCAGCAGTTTCTGCTTGGGCACCTGCTGCTGGTCATTGACTCTAAGCTGACCTTCTTTAATCCACTGCTGGAGCCGCGACCGGGAAAAGTCTGAGAACAGTTCCGACGCCACCTGATCGAGGCGACGCCCACAGGCGTCGTGGGGTACTTCGGCAGTCAGTTCGATAATTGACGGATCACTTGGCGTTGGGCTGGGCTGATTCACTAAAATATTCCAAAATATAGAAAGATAATTGCGGTGAGAACAATTGGTTTAAGAGAACAATTGGTTTAAAAAGTGCGCTGTGGTTAAATACCGAACTTCGTCGACTAACCACTCGATTTCGTCTCTGGCTGGGAATATTACATGAAAAGCATACCGTTTATTTTGTTGATTTTGAGTTTGTCACTGACCTCTGGCTGTTCTTGGCTTGGATGGGGTGAGGATGAGACAACTGAAGATGACGTAGATGGTTATACCGAGCGAGATTTTTATGAAAAAATTCAGTCGAGTCTGAATGCCAGCAACTGGACCGTGGCCATTACCAATCTGCAACTCCTAGAGTCTCAGTTCCCCTTTGGCAAGTATGCCGAGCAGGCTCAGCTTGAGCTTATGTTTGCCCAGCATCGATCCGGCGATAACGAATCTGCCATTGAAGCCGCCGACCGCTTTGTGCGCCTGCACCCCCAGCATCCCAATGTTGACTACGCATTTTATGTAAAAGGCCTTTCAGAAATTGCTGCCACGTCTGGTTTTTTCGATAGCTTTATGCCAACCGATAACACCCTGCGTGATATTGGTACCGCGCGCGATGCCTTTGCCACATTGACCGAGCTGCTCTCTAGATTTCCCAAGAGCCCCTATGCTGCTGATTCGCGCAAACGCCTTATCAACCTGCGTAACCAGTTAGCTCGCGCCGAGATTCATGCGGCCAATTACTATTTTGCTCGCGGTGCCTATTTGGCTGCTGCGAATCGTGGCCGCTTTGTGGTAGAAAACTTTCAGCAGTCGCCTGCCGTTCCAGATGGTCTAGCCGTGATGGTTCAAGCGTATTATATGTTGGGTATGCAAGACCTCGCGGACAACTCGATACAGGTGTTGGCGGCGAATTATCCCGAGCACCCTGCTCTCGATGAGAATGGCCTGTTCGATTATGAGGAGCGCCTGCTAAAAACTAATGATTCATTCCTGGGTAAAATTACCTTTGGTCTGATCAAAAGACCGCAGCCGCCTGCGTTTGATACCCGAAACATCTACAACAAAGCGATTCGCGATGCTGAGTTGATGGAAAATAATGGCGAAGCACAGCAACCAAAGCGCTCTATCTGGAGCTGGTTAACCTTTGGCCTGGCGGACTAATCACGGCCCTTGCAGGTCGGCTAAAGGTACAGATGAACAAACACACAATTATTGATGAGATGCGGGTCCTTCCCGATATTGACCCCGAGTTCGAGATCCAGCGTCGGGTCTCTTTTATTCAAAACCAGTTGCTAGCCTCGGGCTGCAAATCTCTGGTGTTAGGCATTAGTGGCGGTGTTGATTCTTCAACCTGTGGCCGACTGGCGCAACTCGCTGTCAATGGCCTCAATCAAACAAATAATTCAAGTGACTATCAATTTGTTGCCGTGCGCCTGCCCTATGGTGTGCAGCAAGACGAAGATGATGCTCAAACCTCACTTAGCTTTATTCAGCCCAGCAAAAGCCTAACGGTTAATATTAAAGCAGGTACTGACGCGATAAACGCCAGTGTTTGTGAGACCTTAGCCGACAACGGCCTGTTGCCTAATGAAGCGGCGGTGGACTTTGCCAAAGGCAATGTTAAAGCTAGAGCGCGCATGACCTCTCAGTATGAAATTGCCGGCATGCTCGGCGGCCTAGTTTTAGGCACGGATCATTCTGCCGAAAACATTACCGGTTTCTACACCAAATTTGGCGATGGCGCCTGCGACTTGGCGCCTCTATTTGGCCTGAGTAAACGTCAGGTACGTCAGCTTGCCAGCACTATGGGAGCACCAGACTCTCTGGTATTCAAAACCCCCAGCGCTGACCTTGAATGTCTGAGCCCGCAAAAAGAAGACGAGCAGGTGTTAGGCGTGTCTTACGAGAATATTGATAACTTTCTTGAAGGCCGAGACGTTGCAGCCGACATTGCTGAGCGCCTAATTAGCATCTACACAAAAACGCAACACAAGCGCCTCCCTATTGCCACGATCTATGACTGACATCAGCGGCCGATACTAACAGCTGGTAAGGCACCACAGCACAGTTCACAGAAAAGAGATTGAATCAGTAAAACCGCCACCTTAAGCGCTATTTATAAGCTATCTTTAAGCTAAATGCTTCAGGACGGAACCGCTGGCGTTATGCCCATCGCCGACAGACAACCCATAAAGTCGTTAGCCACAGACCTTAGCGACAGCGATATTACTATCGACCCGCGGCTTTTGCGCGTCTATGTATCCTACCGCCTACTTCTGGCCATTCTTTTTCTAGTGATTGTGCAACTGCAGCTGGCCCCTAATTATCTGGGCAGCAATAACCATCAGCTGTTCTCTTTAACCTCTAGTATCTACTGCATTATTAACATCAGCACCGTACCCCTATTTCATCTGCAGCGGTGGAAGCCCGGCGAAACTTGGGTATTTGCCATGCTGTTTGTGGACACCATCGCGCTTACTATGATGATGCATGCCTCAGGGGGCCAGGACGGCTCTCTGGGCTACTTGCTGATGGTGACGGTTGCAGCATCCGGGATATTCCAGCGCAGCATTCTGGCCCTAGCTCTGGCTGCTACCGCCAGCTGCATCTTAATTTCCATCGCCCTGACCGCCTACTTAATGGGCGACGGTGATGATGCAGCGGTGATTCGCAGTGGCGTATTTGGCATCCTTCTGTTCGCCACCGCAGTCGTATTTATCTTTCTCAGCAAACGGCTGACGGCGGCTCAGGAAATAGCCCTCGCCGAATCGAGAATTGCTCTGCAGCTTCAGCGTCTGAATAATTTGGTCATCAACAAGATGCGTACCGGAATACTGGTGTTCGATGATGACTACCGAATAGAGCAACTTAATGAACGGGCCTCCATGCTGATTGGCCCCATTGGCGGCAGTCGATTATTGGCCCGTGAAGACCAGCTGACCCGACTGCCTGAACTGGTTGCCTATCACCGAGACTGGATAGCCAACCCCCGCCGCCAATTACCCACCTATCATTCAACCCGCTCTAATATTCCCCTACAAATAAGCTTTAGTCAGGTTGAGGGGGAAGCTCACAATGACACCATTATGTTTTTGGAAGATGCGCGAACCCTCTCGCAACATGCCCAGCAATTAAAAAATAATAGCCTGGGCCGATTGACCGCCAGTATTGCCCATGAGATTCGCAACCCTCTGGGGGCCATTAGTCATGCGGCACAGTTACTCGACGAAGCAGAGCTCGGTGGCGAAGAGAAAAAGTTGATTGAAGTGGTGCTGCGCCATTCGTCGAGAGTGGATGAGCTGGTGCAAGATATCATGCAGCTCTCGCGACAGAAGATACCCAATATTCGTATTATTAGTATTTACGATATTTGTCTGGCTACCAAAACCCAGATTGAAGAGAGCGGCGAATTTAGTAACCCCCACATTGAATTGGATACACAGGGCATGGCCCTCCATGCGCCCTTTGATGCCAGCCAGTTGCAGCAGGTAATGACCAACCTACTTACCAATGCTTTGCGTCACTCTGAAAAACAAACGGATATCCCCTGGGCAAGAATTGAGTTTGCCATTCAGAGGGATATTAATCTCGCCGAAGTCAGAATCTATGACCGAGGTTCAGGCGTCACCGAAGAGAGCCGCGAAAAAATCTTTGAGCCGTTTTTTACTACCGAGAAAACCGGCACGGGACTGGGCTTATATATTGCTCGGGGTCTTTGTGAAATAAACTTCGCAACACTAAGCTATATTTATAAAACACAATCTCCCGGATACTTTCAGATAGTCTTTTCTGATCCGGCCAAGCAACTGCCAGGGAATACGGCCAATGAGTAAGCATGTTCTCGTCATTGATGACGAACAGGATCTTCGAGAACTATTAACCCTTACATTGTCACGTATGGGCATCTCTGCGACCGCCGTAGAAACCTTGACTGAAGCCAAGGATGCCTTAGAGAAATCACCGTTTGATCTCTGTTTAACGGATATGCGCCTGCCGGATGGCAATGGCCTAGACATCGTCGACCATATTCAGCACAACTATCCGCAGACCCCCGTTGCGGTAATCACAGCCTATGGTAATGTTGAGCTGGCCGTGGAAGCGCTCAAACTAGGGGCCTTTGACTTTCTCTCCAAGCCCATCGCTCTACCGAAACTAAGACAGCTTATTACCAATGCTCTAGCCAGCGGCCCTACGGACCAAAGTCAGTCCCAAAAACAGTCCCAAGCATTGCTGTTGGGTGATTCCAGCATTATGCAAAACGTCCGTGCCCAGATTGTTAAGGTGGCCCGCAGTCAGGCGCCGCTGTTTATCAGTGGCGAGTCCGGTACAGGTAAGGAGCTAGCCGCCCGCTCTATACATCAGCAGAGTCCCCGCGCCAGCAAACCCTTTGTGCCGGTTAACTGCGGTGCTATTCCCAGCGAACTCATGGAATCTGAATTTTTTGGTCATATGAAAGGCAGTTTCACTGGCGCAATTGATAACAAGGATGGGCTCTTTCAGGCGGCAGATGGCGGTACATTATTTCTCGATGAGGTAGCAGATCTACCTCTGGCCATGCAGGTAAAACTATTGCGTGCCATACAAGAAAAACGTATCCGTCCGGTAGGCTCCGAAACAGAAGTTGATATTGATGTGCGCCTAATTAGCGCTACCCATAAAAACCTCCAGCAGGCTGTCGACAAGGGCGATTTTCGCAGTGACTTATTTTATCGACTCAATGTTATTGATATCACTATGCCCAATCTGCGAGATCGCCACGATGATATAGAACTGTTGGCAAGGCATATGCTCGACCGTCTAAATGCCAGCTGCAGCAAGCAGAATATTTTACTGTCTCAGCAGGCCCTAGAAAAAATGGTGGCCTATAGTTTTCCGGGTAATGTACGAGAGCTGGAAAATATTATCGAACGCGCGTCGACACTCTGCGAAGACGGGGTTATTGGCCTGCATGATTTAAAGCTGAACCTTGGTGGTGCTCGCGACAGTATAGATATCCACGGAGACCCTAGAAATGAATCTGTAGACTCCTTGGATGATCATCTTGAAGAAATCGAAAAAGATATTTTGATGGATGCTCTGGAAAAGACCCGCTGGAATAAAACTGAGGCGGCGAAAAAGCTAGGTATTAGTTTTCGCTCAATACGCTATCGACTTAAAAAGCTGGGGTTGGATGATGAATAGTATCCCTAATAATTACACTGCTTTTTAGTCCTAAACTATTCTCTAATCATCCTGATGGTTGTAACGCCAAAGCTTGCGCCGCCCCCCCATTCCCTGATCACCAAACTGCTCTATATGAGGACCAAATAGCGCACCGCTAATAATCTTTTTCTCTGGGGCGCAGTCACCAGTCTCGCAATTTTTATCCTCAATCACCAGAGTGAATTTTGTGGGTGGTGGCAGAATACCGCCATGTTCGATCCGCCTAAATACTGTCTCGTTATCGCCGTTGCCTTTAAGGTTGAATGGATCAAATCGATAAATGCGTGCCTCGCCCAACGCATTACAGTCGTTGGCTGTGCAGGGAATATGGGTGGCGAAAGTGGTGATATTGTTTGCTGTTATTGCACGGGTAACCACTTTCTCTCCGACCTCTAGTTCCAGGTACCAGCCATTTTCAAGTTTGCTATTGTTTTTACTTTGAGTTTCATCAAACTTCAATGATCCAAAGTCTAGTGATACAGGGTCTATTGTTATCTGATGGAGGTCAGCCAACGTTAGGGGCTGAGAGCGAATTGCATCCTGGTCTCGGTAGAACAGCAGATAATTTTGTACATTAGTATCAAAGGGTTTTTCACTGTCACCAGAACCTATAATCACCGCATCATAAGAACCGTCAGGGCTGCTTACAGCATCTGGGGCATTAAGGAATTTGCGACCCTTGGGTAAGGTTATCAGTCGTTTCGACTGCCAATCGGCGAGATTAGTGCTCTGTACGTCCAGTTTCCAAAGTTGACCGCCTGTATCGCCAAAATAGACTAAATCTGCATTCCCATTTCCATCCTGATCTATCACCGTCAAACTCGCAGGTACCGCATAAGCCATGCCGGAATGGGTACTGGTAAGCTGCCAAATAATGTCGCCATTGAGCGCATTTAAAATAATGAGTCCGCGACCCTGAGTTCTAACGGTACTGTCGGAGCGGCCGTCACTAACTTCATCCTCTGCCGCTGGGTCGTAACCAAGACCCATCAGTAGCGCTGGCACCTCCTGCTCAATCCCTGAGGACTTGATGTTTAGCTTGGCAATCTTTGGTGTTGACCAGGTCTGGCCCAGTTCGGCAAAGCCGCTATCGACAGCACTTTTATGCCACAGGACTTTTGGTGATACCGGGTTAGTCACATCCAGCGCATAAATGAGATTACCGCCGCGCCGCGCGGTTAAATAAATAATTGCCTGACTGCTCTCACCGGCACTGTCATTGCCTATTTGATGATTGCTGTTGTATCTGAGGTAACTGGTTACCGACCCATCAAAAAAGTAGGGCTTGTTAGCAAAGGTATTGTCAGACCTTTTGTCAGTGCTGTAAGCAGCCTGCCTATCAAATAAACCGCCCAACTGTTGGAAATGCTCAGGCGCGGTAAACGCCCAGGCTTCTTCACCATCCTTTGAACTTAGCACTGCCGATTTTTCGATCAACCCGCCTTTTACCCCATGAAACATGCCGTCGTTAGATCCATAAAAAACATAGGTACCCAGGCTGCCACCATAATTAATCGCCTCGGGCCGAGAATGAATAACATCACCATGGAATGGTTGTACACCGATGTCAGAGGCCCAGTTAATAATGCTATGCATTTGCGCGGCATCTTGGGCCCCGAAATCTCCCGGCAGTAGATTGGTGTTACTAGCGGCAAAGGGCTCGAGAACATTACAGGGGCCTGTACAGGTTAGATTAACGCGACTTTTACCCAGGTAGTCGCGCAATCCCTGAGCAACGCCACCGAGACTCACAGCGGCACCATCGGGGCTGTTATTGCCACTGGTCCAGAAACTTCGGGCCTGACTGTTTACAAGGCCAGAAGCCGAATCAACCACAGGCCTGCCCTCTGCATCCAGCAATACTACCTCGGTGGATGTTGCGTCCAATCCAATCTGATAAAGCTTTAGGTTGCCCTCCCAGAACGGGGCATCGCGATCGGGTCGAAACATCCCGATATATACTTGGTTTTCATTCACCGCCTGATTGTGAGCGGATAGCGGTAGACTTGCCGCTGCCAGAACACTGTCCCGATTATAAATATCGATATCTGCGGACCAGAGATTTGCAGACATAAAGAATACTCCGAACCCTATGGTTTTTATTGAGAGGTACATCTTGGCCTCCTGGCGTTTAGGTGAATGTATTAAGGGCAATACCCCGCTAAATAACGAAGGCTCAATCCCTCTACATGGGTTGTCTGGGCACCAGAGGATTTATCCAGCGCACTGAGGCTAAGCTGCCAAACCGTCTCCTGCAGGCAGGGCGAGGAGCCATCGAGACTGCAGCCAGTAAGATTGGTTTCGAGTAGGCAGGTAAGGCTATTGACCTCTATATTAATTTCCCCGGAGTCAGTGGTTAGCAACACAGCAGGCAACACTGGGTTAAAGCTGCCATCGCCATCCAGATAGGCCCTGTAGTTAATAAAGTAATCGAGGTCGCTGAAAATATAATTACTCACATTCGCCGCCACCTGTTGCACCTCAGACAGACGCTGCTGACTTTGAATGACTTGCATATTGATATTGCTGGAGGAAATGCTGGCCACCGTGAAGATATTTAGCAGCAGTAACATCAGTAGCGCGATAAGCAGAACAGCCCCTTCCTGTCTGCGACGCTGGCGTTTCATGACTCCCCCTTCGATAGACCTGCCGGAAATACCAACGGCCTGCGCGCACTATGATTACTAAGCTGGGTAACCCCTGTAAAAAGTCTGCGCACCTTGGCATCGGCAAAACGTACATCCACTTTGTCAGCATAGGTATAGCGTTTGACATCATCGACACCCGGCGCTGGATCAGTGCTGCTGAGGAGTAAATGATACCTAATAGACACAACACCGGCCCATTGCTGTGCCGAAGCAGGAAGCTCGACATAGGCCGGTTTGACCCCATCGGCATTGGCCAATCCATTGCCTGAGCGGTCTATTCCGTACTCCACCTGAAAATCGTCCACCCCCTCGACTAGGGGCTCGGCAGGTGCATATTTTCCGTTTAACAGTCGGCGCCGTTTAAAGACATTATCAGCAGCAATATAGTAAATAGTCTGAGTAAAGGCTCTGATAGGTGCCGTCGTAATGCCATCTTTTTGTGTTTGGTTAAACGCTTCATCATTGGCACCCAGTTCCAAAATAAAGGCGTCACCATTGGCCTGCATATAATGCTGTTTGTCTAGTAAACCAATAGTTGAGTTAAAAAAGTCCGTGCGGGTGCGGCGAATCACTAATAGATCCGAGCCTGCTAACAGTGTATCTCCCGAACAGAGCGTCTCATCTTTGGCTGCATCATCAAGCCCCTGTACTGCAAAACTTAAAGCCTCATTTAGATCTGCAGTGCTTATTTCAGTGCAGAAAGCTGGTAGTTTATTACTCTGGCTTAGGGGTATTGTTAACCAGCCATAAAAACCTGCAAGACCCAGCTCTGTATTTAATAGCTGAGTAAGGTACCGGCCATTTTCAATCATCTCGCTACTAAGCTGGACCTGACGATTAACCCGCGAAGCTGTCAGTGTCACATCCACAATTGCCGTGGAGAGAAAGATACTTAGCAGCACAGCAATCATTAACTCAATAAGCGATACACCGATCATGCTTTTTTGTGTTTTCAAAATAAACTCCTTATTAATATACTGTCCATATCGAGGCTCTGTCATCAGCCGTCCAAGTTAGGGGCGACAAAGGTACCGCTCACCAATCTACGCAAACTGTTACCTGTGCCCCCATAAAGGTCTTCTCCGCAGCCAGCATTATTAGAACCAGTTTCCACAAGCCCCTGCCAGACAACGCTAACAACATAGCGATTTAGTGCGCCATCAAACTCAATACAGCCACGCGCGTTTAACAGCCCGCCTACATTGACACCGTCGTTTACTGTGCCCGTCCCCTGTAACTGATCACTCCACTGATTGATATCCTCAGCTGCACGCTGTTGACCTTCCTCTTTACCATGACCAGTACATTGGTAGGTCTGGCTATACCCGACACCCAGTTCGGTATTGCCTAACTGATAACAGCCACGAGCATCATTATTAGCCCCGATAAGACTCAACATGCCGGTCATCAGGTTAATGGCGTAAGCGCGCTGATAGGCCTCTTGCTGAGCTTGTTGCGCACGGCCTTGCAAGCCCGCACAACCGAGAAGCCCCACAGAGAAAATCAGCAGGCTGACCAGAACCTCGATAAGGGTAAAACCTGATGGGATATCTCTTGATACATTACTCATACCAATCCCCTGTTTTCTGGCCCAGATGGTTAATGGTTAGGGTGCTGGTTTTCGCCTGTGCAGAGTCGAATTTGGGTGTGGCCTGAATACTGTAGGTGGGTGGTGTGGCGGTATTGCTGACATTGGTGATAGCGACATCGTAATGGTTTTTAACGCGCTCTAACGGTGGCACCCCCAGTGTCTCGAGTTTCTCTGTGTACCCATGGTTTTCAAACATCGTCTGATTTTGCAGGCTGACCAGTTCAAGAAGGTATTGCTGTGCCGCCACTGTATTGGTGCGCACAATGTACTGACGGTAGCTAGGCAGTACCAGTGCCGTCAGAATACTCACAATGGCTAAGCTAATCATTAGTTCTATTAATGAAAAACCCAATGAAAACCCGAATGAAAAATCATTTGTTACCTTATGCTCGCTCATCATCTCTCCTGATTAAATGTAGGTGGCAACAAAGAGATTAAAACTATAAAGAACACGATTAATATCGAATATAAAACTCAGCCAGATTTATTTGGGCCCCTCAGTTAGTTTGAGTGGCAGCGTATATTGACTCCTCCACGGTCATCATGACCATCGTTGTCAGAATCCCGTGACAGTCGAATGCGTCCACTGCGAAAGATAATTGTTTGGCGACCATAGGTCATAGACTCATTTCCTGAACAGACTGAAAAGTTACCTGAATCCAACGCCTCGCCAGACCCTTTAAAACGCACATAGGCTCGCCCGGAAGCGGACAACTTAATATTGCCTCCCGATAGCGCAGTATCTCTATAAAGAGTCTCGCTACTATTGAAACGATGATCATTATTGGTATCACGAAAGATCAGTAGTCGTTCCCCCTTCTCTTTTACACAGACTAATGAGCCTGTTGCCATACAGACTTTCCAAACCTGGTGTTGAGAGACCGCCAGACCCCTAGCCAGTTCGAGAGTGCGTCGCAACTCCCACACCTGAAGGTTAATCTTTCGCTCCGCAAGAAACGCAGCCCATGAGGGTGCGGCCAGAGAAACCAGAATAGACATGATAGAGAGGGTGACGAGTATTTCGACCAGCGTAAAGGCACTGTAATGTTTGAATGAGTTCATCCGTTAACTCGCGTATTTTTAAATGTGAATGCAACTTCCCTTTGCATTGCAGTGAAGCACAGGCAATAGCCTATAGAGAGTGGATATGTTTAAAACGAGAGTGAGGTCCCACATCGGGGCATCGCGACATCACAGATGGACTACTACAGAAGTATCAAGACAGCGGAGTCTTTAGCTAGAAGATGAATAAAGGCGTTAACAAAATCCCTGCGGCTAGGTGCTAGGTAGATACGTTGTTGATATCAAATACAGCTCGATCTCTAGCGATCTCTTCGGCGACTAGATTCAGATCGGCGGTTAGAACACCAAAGCTGGTGGCGCAAAGCAGCATGGCAGCGGCCAGTTCAAATGACTCTTCCCAGAAATCGGAGTGTTCGATAGGCACATACTTTTTATCAAAAACCTCACTGAAAACAGCGTAGCAGAGGGCGGCGAGAATAATATATTTAATGGATCGTTTGTCTAAGTAATAGCCAGCATGTTGAATGTAATGCCGACAGTGAAAAACTAATCTCAATAGCAATCCAATAAGGGGAACCAAGTAAAGCGCTCGCCCATCACCGGCAAACAAAAATATAACTGATTCAGAGACATTAAATTGTTCAACATCTAGCTCGCGAAAAACAAATGCAAATGCCAGTAATGCCATAAAAGAAGGTAAGGTTTCGTTAGCATAATCAGTAGAAATTGCAGCATGCACGAAGCCAACAAATGCAGTGCAGAGTAAAACCACCTGAAGGTTTTCCATTAAGCCGTTTTCTGCATACAAATGAACATGTCCGAGAGACATTGCAAAGTACGCTATCGCGCTAGTGGCTATGAGCCAAGCTGTGAGTAGACCGAAAAATGGTCGAGTGGAAAGCTTCTTTACATGGTACATCTGGTGTCACTTTGCAATTAGCTGGAGTGGAAGGTATCAATGACGCCCTGTAAAGTCCAGAAGATAACGACCACCGCAGGTGAGAATTAGGCTTAATGCAGAGATTGCAGGCGATACATGTTGCCTATTTTCGTAGAAGCCTTTGAATGTACTAAGAAGAGCGAGAAGGAAGAGATTAAACAGAAGAGACTAAGCATAAAGGGCTAAGCGCACTTAATTGAGAGTCATTCCCGGAAGCGGTAGGAACACGCAGACTCGAACTGCGGACCCCTTGTATGTCATACAAGTGCTCTAACCAACTGAGCTATGCTCCTAGGGCTTCCGGGACGAGCATTTTACACAGCGACCCCTTTGGGAACAACCAGAATTTTTGCTCAGTACAAAGAGAGTGAACTGAGCAATCAAACTGGCTGAGATACCCCGAAACTAGGCCTCTTCGCCGCTAATAGTCTTGCTAGGTTGACCCATATTTATTGCCGCCAAGAGCAATAAACCCGCAAATATCCCCAAATTCTTCACGAAATTCTGCATTTCATGCTCGGCATCGATGCCTTCATACAGGTTCCAAAAATCATGCAGATTAACGTTAATCAATACCACCATTGCTGCTAAACCAAGCGCACAGACCACGACCTGTCTGTTGGCAAAAATGCATAGACTGGCCGCTATTTGAAGCACCCCTGCAAGGGCCAACAGTATCGGCACCATTGTCATCCCATGGCTTTCCATCAGAGCTACATGCCGATCCCAGTCCATAAATTTCATGACGCCGGGTAGAAAAAAGTAAAGAGCCAATAAACATCGGCCTGTATGGAGTAATGCGCTTTGCATTTTAAATCCTTATTATTATTTTTTGAGCATGGAATATACCCACGGGCAGCAGGAAATTCAATGTAATCGAGACTAGTATTAGGGTATTCGCAAAGGCTTTTGAATGGCCTGTTTGATATTGGAAGTCAGTGACTGTATTAAAAGGACGCTAGGATGCTCCAACCAGTAATAATAGCCGGTGGTTCCGGAACTCGCCTTTGGCCCCTCTCAAGAAAACTCTACCCCAAACAATTTCTGCCATTAACCGGCGACAAGACGATGCTGCAGCTCAGTATCGAGCGACTGGCTGGGCTTAAATGTCTGCCGCCGATTATTGTGTGTAATGAGGAACATCGATTTATTGCCGCCGAGCAGCTTCGTGAGCTTGGTATTAGCCATGGCGGAATTATCTTAGAGCCCTCTGGCCGCGATACTGCGCCTGCTATCTGTCTAGCCTCCCTGCATGCCAACGAGATAGCACCCCAGTCCAATCTGCTTGTGCTCCCAGCTGACCATCATATGACCGCTCCAGACAAGTTTTGCGCTGGGGTCAAAGCCTCTATGGATGCCGCCACAGCGGGCAATCTAATTACCTTTGGTATTACGCCAGATAGTCCCGCTACCGGCTACGGCTATATCAAAGCCAACATGGCCGGTGCGGGTCCCTTTGCAGTGACTGAATTCGTTGAAAAGCCGGCTCAGAACGTCGCGCAGGCCTATCTTAAGACCGGCAATTACCTATGGAATAGCGGTATCTTTCTGTTCTCTAGCACCGCCTATCTAGAGGAAGTTGGTACCTATAGGCCAGAGATACTCGCTGCCTGTGAGGCATCCTGGGCCAACACAACTCGGGACAATGATTTTTATCGACCTGAGAGCGCAGCCTTCGAGGCCTGCCCTGCAGAGTCCATCGACTATGCGGTTATGGAGCACACAGACAGGGCGCTAGTATGCCCTATGGATCCAGGCTGGAACGATCTTGGCAGCTGGTCTGCGCTACTAGATCTGTTGCCCAAAACAGTCCAGGGCAATGTGCAGACAGGCGATGTTATTAGCCTCAATAGCAGCAACAACTATATTCACGCAGACAGCAAACTGGTGAGTACAATTGGGATTAACGATCTGGTGATTGTAGACACCAAAGATGCGCTGCTGGTGGCCCACCGAGACAGCGTCGAAGACGTTAAACTTATTGTCGACAAATTAAAGGCCGCTGACCGCTCAGAGTATATCCACCATCGCGAGGTCTATCGCCCCTGGGGGAAATATGATTCTATGGACAGCGATGAACGTTTTCAGGTTAAGCGCATTACCGTTAAACCCTTGGCAAAGCTGTCGGTACAGATGCATCACCATCGCGCCGAACACTGGGTTGTGGTCAAAGGAACGGCCAAAGTCACGATTGACGGCGTCGATAAGCTGGTCAGTGAAAATGAATCTGTTTATATCCCAATTGGCGCTGTTCACGCACTGGAAAACCCCGGCCGAATCCCAATTGAATTAATTGAGATTCAAACCGGTAGCTATCTAGGTGAGGATGATATTGTGCGATTTGAGGACCGCTACGGGCGGTCCTAGGCAGTCGCCGATTCCTTGCGCGCGGCTGCCTCTGGGCAGATTTCTGCGACGCTATTTTTACGGCCCATTCCAAAGTACTGAATACCCTGCTCTTTTAAACGTGCTGGGTCATAGAGATTCCGGCCATCAAAGATTACCGCATACTTTAAAGACTCTTTGATATGGCCAAAATCTGGCGACCAAAAGGGCTTCCATTCAGTGCAGACAACTAAGATATCTGCACCCTGAAGCGCCGACTCCTTGGTACCGCAGAGTAATAAATCATCTCGCACACCATAGATTGCCTGTGTGGCTTCCATGGCATGAGGATCATAAGCCTGCACCACAGCACCGCGCTCCCACAATGCTTCCATCAAGTCACGGCTTGGGGCTTCGCGCATATCATCCGTGCCCGGCTTGAAAGACAGTCCCCAGAGTGCCACGGTTTTCCCCTCAAACTGGCCATCCAGATACTCGGCAATTTTTTTGAACAGCAGTGTTTTCTGTTCGTCATTGACCTTGCTCACGGCACTAAGCAGCTTGGGCTGATAGCCCGCATGGATAGCTGTTGCCTCCATGGCGCGCAGGTCTTTAGGGAAACAGGAACCGCCAAAGCCACAGCCGGGATAGATAAAGCTATAACCAATGCGTGGATCAGAGCCAATACCCACTCTTACCTGCTCAATATCTGCGCCAACCAGGTCGGCAATATTAGCAATCTCGTTGATAAAGCTAATTTTTGTCGCTAACAATGAGTTAGCCGCATATTTCGTTAGCTCAGCCGAGCGCACATCCATAAAGATCAGCTTATCTCGCTGACGATTGTAGGGCGCATAAAGCTCATGCATCAGCTCTTCGACTTTGCTGCTGTCAGTGCCCACTACAATGCGATCTGGACGAGTAAAGTCGGCGATAGCCGCACCCTCTTTCAAAAACTCAGGGTTGGAGGCAACACTAAACTCTCGTTTAACACCGCGTTTGTTCAAGGCCTTTTGTAAGGTTTTAGTGACTTTGCCGGCTGTACCCACTGGCACAGTAGACTTGTTTACCACGACCTTAAAATCTTCCATCTGCTCGCCAATGGTATTGGCCACCGCCAACACATATTGCAGGTCTGCGGAACCATCTTCCTCAGGAGGCGTACCCACGGCGATAAAGATCATTTCTCCATGTTCAACCGCCATAGGCGCATCGGTAGTAAAGGTCAGAGACCCTTCTTCCACGCAGCTTTTAATAATGCCTTCAAGACCCGGTTCATAGATAGGAATCTGACCCTTACACAGGGCTTCAATTTTAGACTCATCGATATCGACACAGACCACCTGGTTGCCCACATTGGCAAAACAGGCACCCGTTACTAGGCCCACATAACCACTTCCGAAGATTGTTATTCGCATTACGTCCTCATTGTTATCGTCTTAAAATCCGTTTTCCCAGCGCATCCATTGCAACTGAGTTAATCTCTGCCCTACTCTGCTCTTAAGTTCCGGCTGGACCGGTCAACATTCACAGATCAGATTTTATAAATATAGACTAGGTTTAGACTGAGGAACGGAAATAACAAAGAGGAAAAAGGCGAAAAAGAGGACTGGGACCCATAGAGAGGGAAAATATCGAAAGGTGAGACTTCTGAGGAAAGTATTTAAGAAGATACTGCTGGCATGCACTGATAAAAGCACTATGGAAAAAGCTATATCGAGCCTGAGGATAAAGATGAAAATTGAAGATAAGAATAACGAAATCTAGCGAGGGTATATAGCGTTAGAAAGGTTCAGCGTCCGCCGTTGGCCAATATCCGTATTAACCCATCATCCTTGATAATGCCTTTCTAATTACCTCCATCCCGGAAGTATTGCCATACATGTTCCTTTGTCTAACTACCGTAACTCCTGTAACGGCCCATAACCTGATTATTACTGTGCTCGGTGTTCTTAGCGGTCGCATCCTTGCTTTAAAACCGGAAGGCTCAGTGTCCGCTGATAGCCAATGTCCCTATTAACTCATCGTCCTTGATGATGCCTTCCTAGGTGCGTTTCTTCCTGAAAGCACGGTTATAATAAGTAAACCTAGTTCACTTGCAAATAGCTCTGAACGGCTAGTACTAAAGGATTAGGCCACAGCATTAAAGTGTTAGGAGACTAGGCTTTTTTGTCGCAACTGCGTCAGTAAGTCTCTGGTTTTTGCCGCATCTTCAAACTCTAGATCACGGGCATGCTGGTGCATTTTTTCTTCAAGGCGCTTGAGTTCCTTGGCGATATCTTTAATCGGCTCTGGGCTATTGATCTGGTAGGCAGCCGCTGACTCTGCCGCTTCTCTATCGCGCCTGTTCTGCCCTGTAGCCGCATAGGCGCCCTCCATGATGTCCTTAACGCCTTTGGTAATACTGGTGGGAACAATGCCATGCTTTTCGTTGTGAGCCACCTGCAACGCACGACGGCGGTCGGTTTCATCAATAGCCCGCTGCATGGAACCGGTTATCTTGTCGGCATAGAGAATCGCCTTACCATTAAGATGACGTGCTGCGCGGCCAATGGTCTGAATCAGTGACTGTTCTGAGCGTAGAAATCCCTCTTTGTCGGCATCAAAGATAGTGACCAGCGAAACCTCTGGCATATCCAGGCCCTCTCGCAACAGATTGATGCCCACCAGCACATCAAACTCGCCCAGACGCAGATCGCGAATAATCTCAACCCGCTCAACGGTATCTACATCCGAGTGGAGGTAACGCACGCGTATACCATGTTCATCGAGATACTCGGTTAAATCCTCAGCCATACGTTTGGTTAAAACGGTAATGAGAATACGTTCATTTTTGGCTGTTCGAGCGTGGATTTCCGACAGCACATCGTCAACCTGAGTGAGTGCCGGGCGAATTTCAATTTCTGGATCGATAAGGCCAGTGGGTCTTACCACCTGCTCAACAATCTGGCCGGCATTAGCGGCTTCGTAGCGGCTTGGTGTGGCCGATACAAAAATCATCTGTGGTGCTAGGGCTTCCCATTCATCAAAGCGCAGCGGACGATTATCCAGCGCTGAGGGCAGTCGAAAGCCATACTCCACAAGCGTTTCTTTACGAGAGCGATCGCCCTTGTACATGGCACCGAGCTGGGGCACAGATACATGGGATTCATCAATAATCATCAGTGCATTATCAGGCAGGTAATCAAATAATGTCGGTGGGGGATCGCCCGGATTGCGGCCTGATAGATAGCGAGAATAGTTCTCAATGCCATTACAGTAACCCAGCTCGCGCATCATCTCGGTGTCGTAACGCACTCGCTCGCCGAGACGCTGAGCTTCAACCAACTTATCAACCGAGCGCAGTTGCTCAAGGCGAACCACCAACTCTTCCTGAATTTTATCCGCCGCATCCACCACCTTTTCACGGGGCGTTACATAGTGAGATTTAGGGTAGATTGTCATCCGCGGGATCTTGCGCAGCACTTCCCCTGTTAAAGGATCAAACAATGTCAGATTTTCGATCTCATCATCAAACAGCTCAATACGCACGGCTTCATAATCTGAGTCTGCTGGGTAAACATCAATAACATCACCGCGCACACGATATGAAGAGCGATCAAAATCCACATCGTTACGCTTGTATTGCAGCTCCGCCAGGCGACGTAAAATGTCCCGTTGACCAATCTGCTCGCCGCGAGATAGATGCAAAACCATCTTTAAATAGGATTTTGGGTCGCCCAAACCGTAGATAGCCGATACTGTGGCTACAACAATCACGTCTTTGCGCTCAATTAGAGACTTGGTGGCCGACAGACGCATCTGTTCGATATGGGCATTTACCGAGGCATCTTTCTCAATAAAGGTGTCAGAGGAAGGCACATAGGCCTCGGGCTGAAAATAATCGTAGTAAGACACAAAATATTCGACGGCATTATTCGGGAAAAAGCTCTTAAATTCGCCATATAGCTGAGCAGCCAGGGTTTTATTATGGGCTAACACGATCGTTGGACGCTGCACTTCCTCGATGACCTTGGCCACAGTGAAAGTCTTTCCAGATCCGGTCACCCCCAACAGAGTCTGACCAGACAGGCCGTTTTCCAGCCCAGCGACCAGCTCTTTAATGGCCGTCGGTTGGTCGCCCGCTGGCGAGTAATTGCTAACAACCTTAAAAGGCCGAATAGAACTTATATCAGTGGGACTCAACAAGGAGCGTTGCCTTTTAGGGTTGCAGGTGCCTTGGCACAAATATCGCGAAAATAATCACGATTTTTACTGTTCAGACTATCAATTAATGCGGTAACGCCCTGCTCTTCAATTATTTCACGGAATTCATGCTTCTTGATCGAGACATAGGTAATACCTTTAAAGCGCACATCTACCGCACTCCAATTACCCTCAGAGGTACGTTTAATCAGCAGATCTAGATGTAAGTCAGGAATGATTGGCGATTCCATTAACACCTGAACCCAACCCATAGTCCCGCCTTTATTGACCGCAACATCCACTACCTCAAATACCTGGCCACCATAGTTTTCGAGGCCTTCAAAGGCATAGCGTAATAATGTGTTATCTACCGCTGCCACTAGGGCCTGTTTGTCTTCTGCAGTGAGTCCCTTAAAGCGCACCTTGCCAATAAGGGCACTGGTCGTCGATGAAGTGTCCCAAAGTGACTTCACATTGGTATCAATAAAACGATTGTAGGCAGAGGGGTCCAGCAGATAATCTGCTTGGCGGGTAGATAACTCTTCAGTAACGACTGAAAACAGGGGAACGAATCGACTTTCAACCAACTGTTCCTCAGCGTTTAGGATCGGTGGCTCTGCTGATGCAACCACCACTGAACTGGTTAACAGAATGGTTATCGCCCATAGAAAGCGTATTGTGAGATTTGCACGAGTCATCATGGAGTGTTTTAGTCCTGAAATTAGCCCATTGAATTGCTGCACAGAGAGCATATTAAACCAATAATGCATAAGACCAGAATCGTAATTCTGGAGTCCGCCAGTTTAGACTGTTTAACTTTGTCTGCAAGCCAGATGGCAATAAATGATACTAGAGCAAAAAACCTTGGTAGATCGTGCTCAGAAGCTATTGACTCCTTACCGCAGGCCCCATAAAATGCGCGCCATCAGGACGTTACATAATTCCGACTTAGCTCAGCTGGTAGAGCAAATGACTGTTAATCATTGGGTCGCTGGTTCGAGCCCAGCAGTCGGAGCCATATCAAATAAAGGGTCGCATAGCTGCGACCCTTTCTTGTTTCTGCCCTGTTCTTTTTTACTAGCTCATTTTATTACTAGCTCAGTATCAGTGGCTCAACTCGGCATGAACCAAGATTTCCTTTTTAGTTAGCCTCCCATACTTCGAATGCCTCATTAAAAGAGCATCTCACCAACTATTACGCCAGTATTCTCAGTATTTGTGATCAATTGCACGTTACATCTAAAACCCGCAGCTCAGAGAAAAAACATATATTTTGCGCCCATAGCGCCCATATCAACACTGTAAGTTGCCAACATAGATAGATTGGACTAGTCTTCACATCAACTAAGTGCCAGTCGGTTCGTTCCGGCATGAAGTATGGACCTCCAGGCCTTTGCTTTTACTAGCAGAGCCAGTGAAAGACCATTGCTTGTACAGGGAGTACAGCGCCATGATGCAATACATACCACCGATCGCCGGAGTTGCGGTTCTCAGTATTTTAATTATCAGAATGCTGATTCCCTTATCCCATGTCTTTGGTCTTCTTGATCGACCCGACCGCCGCAAAATCCATACAGGGACCATTCCACTTATCGGCGGTATATCCATCTATTTTTCGGTGGTCATTAGTGCGGTAGTATTTCTTGATCTGAATGAGACTTTTATTGGCATCGGCCTTATCTGTGGTCTGGTAACCCTAATGGGCGCCATGGATGACCGCTACCCATTACACCCCTTTTATCGCCTGCTGGTGCAGCTTATCGCGGGCACAGCCATTGCTAGCATCGGCGTTAAGGTCAGTAGCCTCGGCAACCTGTTCGGGCTGGGTGATCTCCGTTTAGCCGCACTGGCCATACCCTTTACCGCCATCGCTATTACCGGACTGTGCAATGCTTACAATATGGTCGATGGTATAGATGGACTAGCTGGAAGCCTAACCCTAGTCACCATGACCAGCCTACTGTATTTGACCCTAGGGAGAGCACCCGATAACGAAGTCGCTTTACTTGCCTTCTTTTGCACCTCTATTAGTGTGTTTTTGCTCTTCAACTTAACTATTCGACCCTTTTCTAAACGCAAGATATTTATGGGAGATGCCGGCAGTACCTTTCTTGGCTGCAGCGTTGGTATTGCCATGGTCTACTTCTCGCAAAGTGGCCGCAACATTATTAACCCCGCCACCACCTTATGGCTAATCGCTATCCCAATGATGGATATGGTCAGCACCATGTTGCGCAGAATTTTGAAGAATCAATCTCCCTTTCATGCCGACCGCACTCACCTGCACCACATATTAATGCGCGGCGGCCTATGCCAACGCAAAGCGCTGCTTTGCATTATTGTGGCGTCAATCGCCTGTGCTACTTTTGGGATCTTTCTTGAGAGAGTATGGCCTCAGAACGAAGCCATATCGTTTAGCCTTTGGGTGATAACCTTTGGCATTTACTTCAAGTTTGTCGTGAAGCATGCGTTTAAGTTTGCTCGGGGGCTAAGGCGTTTAAGTGTAAAAACTCCGCCTGATTGAATTTACGGCGATGGCTATCTGCGGCGATAGCTTCGCCTGAGATTACCTAGAGTCTAGCCTGCCCAATACGTCAACAATCCCTTGACGCCAATTCGAGGCAGTAATATCAAAAGCAGTCGTAGTTTTACTGCAATCTAAAACAGAATAGGCAGGCCTTTTAGCTGGCGTCGGATAATCTGCAGTGCTAATTGAATTAATAAGCCGCGGCACCTTGAAACCGCGATCTTTGGCCTGCTTAAATATCGCCTCAGCAAACTCATACCAGGAACATGCGCTATCACCACAATAGTGATATACCCCATATTCACATTGATTTGATTCAATCTTAGGCAACATCGCAACAATAGCCCTAGCAAGATCCTGAGCATAGGTTGGGCAACCTATTTGATCACCTACAATACTCAGCTCATCTCTCTCAGCCCCTAAGCGCAGCATGGTTTTTATGAAATTATTGCCATACTCACTAAACAGCCAGGCAGTGCGAATAATTAGATGTTTGCAGCCTGTCTGCTGTATGGCGATTTCACCCAATAGTTTAGTCTTGCCATACACACCTTGAGGGTTGGTCTGAGCATCTTCCCTATAAGCCGCGCTGGCCTCTCCATCAAATACATAATCAGTCGAAATATGGATAAGCACCGATTCAATATCAGCACAGACATAAGCAATATGGGCAACAGCCAAATGATTAACCAAATCGGCCTTTTGCGTTTCAGATTCAGCATCGTCTACGCAGGTATAGGCACTAGCATTAATGACCACATCGGGATTTATCTGAGAAATTTTGACGCGAGTAGCCGCGAAATCAGTAATATCGATTTCAGAACGGGAGGTAAGAATAGTTTCATGCTGGGTACCCGACAGGTGATCGGCCAAACAACGTCCGAGCTGGCCATTTGCCCCAAGCACCAATAACCTCATAACTTAAGGTCAGCCAATAATGGCGCATTAGCATCTTTTTCCGATAACAGAGGCGTTTCAGTAGCCCAGGGAATGCACAGCGCAGGATCATTCCATAAGATACTGCCTTCATCAGACGGGTCGTAGTAGTCCGTGCACTTGTATTCAAAATCGGCCGACTCAGACAACACTAAAAACCCATGGGCAAAACCAGGGGGCAGCCAAAGTTGCATCTTATTTTGATCCGACAGTATTACGCCTTCCCATTGACCAAAGCTAACTGAGTCCGGACGTAAATCCACAGCAACATCATAGACTGCGCCTTTAGCAACCCTTACTAACTTGCCCTGAGGCTTGGTCTTTTGAAAGTGTAGGCCCCTAAGAACACCTTTGGCTGATCTCGAATAATTGTCTTGCACAAAAGACTGCTTTATTCCCGCCTCATCTGCATATCTGGCTGTCTGAAAGGTTTCCAAAAAGAACCCGCGATCATCACCAAACACCTTAGGCTCAATAATCACGCAGTCATTTAATTTAGTCTGGGTAACTTTCATCGGTAGCCACCTGCTACCTTAGCCAAATACTCGCCGTAGCAAGTCTTCTTGAGTTTCTCCGCCTGACATTGCAACTGAACCTGCGATATCCAGCCATTATGAAAGGCAATCTCCTCCAGGCAGGCCACCTTTAAACCCTGACGATGTTCGACTGTTTGCACAAACTGGCCGGCATCCAATAAGGAATCATGGGTGCCTGTATCCAACCAGGCAAAGCCGCGCCCCAACAGTTCAACCTTTAAATCACCGCGGCGTTGATAGGCGTTATTAATATCCGTGATTTCAAGCTCACCACGAGCAGACGGCTTGATACCTTTGGCAATATCAATCACATCATTATCATAGAAATAAAGCCCGGTCACCGCATAGCCAGACTTAGCCACAGTAGGCTTCTCTTCGATGCCCAACACCTGACCTTCAGTATCAAACTCAACCACCCCAAAACGCTCAGGGTCTTTTACGTGGTACCCGAAAATGGTAGCCCCTTTTTCTCTTGCGGTTGCGCTGTCTAGCTTCTCGGTAAAGTGCTGGCCATAAAAAATATTATCCCCAAGCACCAGAGCGACATTGCTATCACCAATAAACGCCTCACCGATAGTAAATGCCTGAGCAAGACCATCTGGGCTAGGCTGGATAGCATACTCAAAACAAACACCAAACTGATTACCGTCGCCTAGCAAGCGCTGAAAGCCACACATATCCTCAGGTGTCGAAATAATCAGAATATCTTTGATACCCGCCAACATCAGCACCGAAATCGGGTAGTAGATCATCGGTTTGTCGTAAATAGGTAGTAGCTGTTTTGACACACCCATAGTTATGGGATGGAGTCGAGTACCCGAACCCCCAGCTAATACAATTCCTTTGTAGTCTGCGAACATACCTGTTCTCCAATGCGTTCCATTCGATAGGCCCCGGAAAGAACCCTTTCCCACCATTCCTTGTTATCCAAATACCACTGCACTGTTTGACGCAGCCCCGTTTCAAAGGTTTCTGTAGGCTTCCATCCCAAATCAGACTCAATCTTTGAGGCATCAATGGCATACCTAACGTCATGCCCAGGCCGATCTGTAACAAAAGTAATCAGTTCTTTATAGCAACCAACCCCTGTCGGTTTCTCAGGGGCTAGTTCTTCAAGTAATTCGCAAATGGCCTCAACAACATCAATGTTCTTCTTCTCATTATGGCCACCAATATTGTAAGTCTCCCCAATCTGACCCTCAGCCAACACGCAAAGTAACGCCCGTGCATGATCTTCAACAAATAACCAATCTCGAATCTGGCCACCGTCTCCATAAACGGGCAGTGTCTTGCCATGCAGCCCACTTAAGATCACATGAGGAATGAGTTTTTCAGGAAAATGATAGGGTCCATAATTGTTAGAGCAATTGGTAACAATAATAGGTAACCCATAAGTTCGTCCCCAGGCCCTGACTAGGTGGTCTGAACTGGCCTTACTGGCAGAATAGGGAGACGAAGGGCCATAGGCAGTGGCTTCTGTGAAAAGGCTATTAGTCCCATCTAAGTCGCCATACACCTCATCCGTAGATATGTGGTGAAAGCGAAACTGAGACTTAGCAGCAACATCGAGTGATTGATAATACGCCCTAGCCTCCTCAAGCAAGCTGTAGGTACCTATGATGTTGGTCTGTATAAATTCATCGGGGCTATCGATCGAGCGATCGACATGGCTCTCAGCAGCGAGATGCATGATAAAGCTGGGCTTGTGAGTAGTGAATATTTTCTGAAGGGCTGCCCGGTCACAGATGTCGACCTGCTCAAGACAGTAACGAGGATTTAGCTCAACGTCCGGCAGAGATTCCAAATTCCCTGCATAGGTCAACTTATCTACGTTAACGACCGAGAAATTGGTATTAGCTAATATATGCCGTATTACAGCGCTACCAATAAAACCAGCCCCGCCAGTAACCATAATTGTCATAACATACTCATTCAATAACCCACAAAAACTGGCAGATCAGCCGATCTACTACTAATACGCAAATGCATATAAAACACTACCCATAGCAAATACTATAGTTCAAAAGTCGTCGTTTTTTTGAGTAAATGAGAAGTGCAAGAACGGAGGGGGGCGTAAGAATAAGTCTGGGTATTTAATAACTGATAAGAGAAATTATCACTCATAAGCCATCAGTTTTAAATATGCTAGTTGCTGAGCCCACGACTATGACGGAAAAAAACTGGCCGTCTCATCGGGTGAATAACCCACTCCCCCACCAAGATAAAAAGTACCCAACCTTCCATCTTGGTACTTTCTCAACAAGCACAAGCCTCCAAACTGGCAGCGAGCGTTTATGCCACTAAACATCAGTGTTTTCTCTGTTTGCAAAAAGTTGAGAACAGTATCAGCTCCCAACTCTTAACCCTGACCTTAATAGCGTAAAAGCCCTATAGGCATTAATCGCCGATCCTAAATTTAACAATTAATTCATCAAGAGCATTACCGTCCTGATCGACAATGGCTAAGTCGGTTGTCACTACCGCGGTGTACTCGCCATTGGTCAGTATATTTGTTGGCAAAATACTGTTTACCTTATTTAATACCTGCATAAAGCGAATATCTAATGAACTCGGATAATTTACCCCGCCCGTAGTTATACCAATAACATCTTCGTCGAAGTTTTCAATGGTAATTTCGACAGCTAGTCCTGAGTTTGTGATAAATAAGCCTTCTACATCTTGCGCTGGAACGCTAACGAGTGCGCTGCGACCATCTGCCTGCCAATTGAGGGTGAAGGACAACTCAGCATAACGTTCACCAGTATCTTTCACACTATCATTACCAGCATACAACTCTATTGTAACGTTTGCTGAGCCTAGCCCGGTCGGTATAACCCTAATAGGTATGCTTGCCATCGGCAGCTTGGCTGAAGGAACGTTCGCTAATAAGTTCGCAATATTGTCACCATTTAATGGCTGAGACACCATATCAATAGTCGCGGTGTTACTGGTGATACTGAGATCTGTAAACAACTCACCATAACCGCTTGCAGGATCAAAATCAGTTACAATTGCTTCAACTCCATCATCTAAAACAAAAGAGCTAGATGGTAATACAGTGACTTTCAGCGTGTCTGGAAGAGCATATCGTTCTACACTATCCCTAAGGAATAACCAATCATCGGTCAATACTGTAACTTCTGCATAATTTGACACAGAGGCCGCTAAGTATAAGGTTGCTTGGTTTCTCAGTGAGTTCCAGGCCACATCTCTAGACAGTGGTAGTTTTTCATTATTACTATTGACCACATATAAATCAGGTAAGGTCGCATACAGGTTTAAGCGATTTGCAAAACTTACAACAATACGTTTATCCGCATATTGGGATGAGACACCGGATAGTGTGCTGCTGGTAGATTTTCTAACTTGGTTTGCGCTGCCGATAATTTCAGATTCACCCGCTCCATTAAGAACCTCCTCAAAAGCCAAGGCACTGTCACCATCCGATAGAAACGCACCTAAATTTCCTTCAGCTTTGTAATAACGATCGTCAGAAGAGTCCTTGAAATACGCGATCACACGATCGCCAGCTACAATTACATTTTGAACACCCGGAGGTGCCTGGCAGCTCTTATCCGGGCAGACATAATAACTGTCAGGATAGCGCGCCTGACTATTACGAATATTTTCAAAGTCAGTACGAATTGAGGAAAAATCAGCCAGTTCGGCGCAGCGCTGAGCCTCTGTTTCCGTATTAAACACACAGAAGCTTGATCTTTCAGCTTCAGGGTTAGGTATTTCAATAGCGATACTCTCCGCCCTTCCCTCTTGCCCAAGTATCTCATAACCATTAGCGTACTGACTTGGATCGTATATGGTCTGATCAATACTAGCCATATTCTGTATTACCTCTAAAGGCAACACAAATGTCCGCTGTTCAGCAGCGCCGGCAGCTGTGACTACTTCATAATTGAGGGTAACGTCGGCTGTTTCATCACCCGAACGGAGGTAATACCAAAGATCTGGATCATCAAGCTTGATGAAACTACCTAAGTCGCCGGGTAGATCAATGTACATCGAGCTCAATAAAGAGTAAGAAACACTCTCCACTGAGGTGACCGTATCTTTGGATAGTAAAGAGTATTTTGACGCTATCCAATTATCCGAAAAGGCTAAGTCGCGGTAGCGAATTCTTGTGCCAGTGCCACTCTCACTGTAAATATTCGGGCCGCTTGAGTTTTCCACCCCCAATGTGACGGTTAGATCACGAACAGCGTCAGTCATCTCCAAACCATACACTGATTCTTTTTGCCATAGATTACCGTAACTATCTATGACGGCATTGCTCACACCTTGAGCAATAGTAAACTGACTACCGTCCCAAGATAAGGCCCCATCGGTACCAATAAACCGATCACCATTCTTGGTGATTCTAAAATCACTAAACTCGATTTCATCGATTTCGTCGCCACTTAATACGTTAAAAGCCGACCAATATGATGTTACCCCGCCGCCACCTTCAGGGGCAATACTAAAGGTAACAGCGACATGTTCGTCATCTAGCCAAACAATGTTATCAACCTGTCGGGCAAAACCACTTGGCGGTTGTCGAGATGGATCAAAGGTGGCAAGCGTTCCATCAAGCGCTAACATACGCGGTCCCGCTGAGGTGTTAACCACCGATGTGCCATCCGCACGAAATGACATGGCTTTCCGCTGGTAATCGTCACGCCAAACCAAGCTCTTACTTACCGGTTGGACTTCTGCGTCATCGACCTCTAGTAAACAGGTAAATGTTCTTTCTTTGTCGAGATCTACCCTATACAACTGACACCACTCATCATCCAATCCCTGCTTATCTCGAAGTGCGGCCTGCATAGTGGGGCTTGTGAGGTAATACAATTCATTTCCACTTGGGCTAAGAATAGCTTCCGCGGCGAAAAAAGTATCAGTCGTAAGAATAGCATCGCCGACCTCTGAGCCGTCTGCATCCCAGTTGACTAGGTTAGTCTGATTAGAAAGGACGCTACCTTCCCCTTGCGCAATGACCGGAGCGGCGAACCATGACACTACCCGGGCAAGCCAAGAAGTGTCTTGAACTGAGAACTTATTAAAGACTATGGTCTGCTGGCCACTTTCACGGAGGCTTTCAGAAATCCCTGCGTCTGTGACGGTGTCCAGATCAAATATAGCGGCACTGCTGTTAGTTGAGTCATTAGGCGCAGCATCGTACATATCGTAGACACCATCACCATCAGTATCCGTAAAGTTGCGAGGATCTAACGGATACTCGTCAGAACTGTCGACGACACCATCACCATCGTCATCAGTGTCGGTGTTATTACCAACGTTGTCACCGTCATTATCTAGCCACTCACTGGAATCCCTTGGGAAGGCATCATCGTCGTTATCGAAACCATCATTATCTTTGTCAGGATCATTGGAATCAGGCACACCATCACCATCCAGATCTCTGGCAGCTGAAACAAAGCTAATTCGGGGGTCTAGTGGCGCTGCATCATAATAATCCTCGAGACCATCGTTGTCCGAGTCGATGGTTGTACAGCTATTAATTGTAGGGTTTTCAGATGCTAGATAATTGGTTATTTTTTGCGTTCCATCCGGTAACTTTCGAGTCTCCGAGTAAGAACCATCATTTGCCCTATTGATCGTAACGCTGACATCACCATCCAAGTATTTCTTGCTACGATACACGCTATTTGCTTGGGAAAGCCCCTTTTGACAGAATAACTTAGGGAGTGAATCTACGTATGCCACGAGAGCCTTTGGATTAAGATTGTCAATATTTGCTTGGTAATCAGTCCAATCGGATAGCTGTTGTTTGGCCACCGTGTAGTCAAAAGTGAACTGTGAGCCCTGAGACTCGTATTCAGAATAACTTTCGCCCCAAAATACATACCGTGTTTGACTCGATGCAGCAAAACTTTCGAATGCACAATCATCAATTGAGTTTGAACTTACTTTGTAGCTTGTGAGGTTAACTAGCTCATAGGACTTTGCATCCTCGGTGTAGTTAATTTGTTCTTGATAATTACAGCTGTAGTCAGAGGCGTCACCCCCTCGAGATTCAATTTCTTTATTCAGACCAAATGTTAGATCTGAATTAGTGCGACTAGAGCTTCCCGATCGCTCGGATTGATAGATTAAGCGAATATCAGTTTCAAGGTCATCACTTATTTTTTTGAGGTCAACAAAGGTATCGTCACCGTCCTGATAGGCGGTTTCTCGATACCAAGCATTAGGATATAACTCATCACCATCCATGCTACTGAATACAAAGTAATTTACTTCTGCATAACCAGCTTGAGGATATTTCGCCCGCAATTCTGCAGTCTCAGAAAAGCTCTTTTTAAGGCCCTTTACAATCAACTCTGCCTTCGTAGATAGATCTTCATCGTCGTCAGCAATATAATCAGCAAAGATCTTGTCTGCAGGAATATTGTAGTGGCGAACAACATTTGAGATGGACGTGGATAAGGATTCCTGGAATGAAGGTAAAGAAGAGATATTTTCCTTAACTGTTTGACATGTTAAATCACTACCAACTCCTTCCTCGAGAAGTTTTTCTATTTCATCCCACAACACAGAAGTGAGCGGTGTAACATATAACTGTTCAGGTGACTCTACAAATCCAAAAGTAGGAGGTAGAACCATGGTAAACGCACTTGTCACTACACCTAAATCTGCATCAACCGCCCCAACAGGCACATCAACACGAACGGGGACGTAGGCAAGACATTCTGTCTGACTATCTGTTAGTGAAAACTCAAACGAACCCAAATCTGATGAAGTGGCTTTAGCCTCGTTATTATCCTGAATCCCATTGAAGTTTGTATCAAGATAAATGGTTGCGCCAGAGATATAACCATCGATAACCCTCCCGGATAAGATATTGCCACCTGTATTCGGCTTATCCCCGTCTGGCGCTTCAGACACGATAATAGCTATTGCATCAACTACAACATTGACAGCTTCGGTAAAGGCTGCAGGAGTAATCTCGCCAGTGGCAAGTGAGACGATATTTGATTGCACATCGTCTTGCACAGACTTAACGATATCAGCAGCTGAATCAGAGGTAGGATCGAGAGAAACATCCGCAATCACATTATTGACGCTGGCTATACTAGTCGCAACAGCGGCAAGAATATCCGCATCGACAGACCCATCAGTAACCACCTCAGTTACTGACCCAACAATAATCGACTGCATTGACTCTACAGAGACTAGATCTATGCCTTCCGCAGACTGTGAAACCGCAACAATTTTAGCCGCCACAATCTTAGAAATGTCAAAAGCGGAGATACCAGCATCCGCAGAGGTACCTATTACGCTGCTGATTGCTTGCATTACAGTGGCAATCTGCTGACCAAAGCGCTGCGCTGCCTGAGCATCTGCATCACCGCTCTTAGCTGCCGCCCAGCCATCTGTTGCAAGCACCTCATCAAGTGAGGAGCCAAGACCTACTGAGACCAGAAACGCCGCCCGATCAGTCTCGGATTCAATGCCTACCAGCACAGTGGTTAAGGGCGTAATCGCCACCGGTGCTGACGCCGATCTAATTTCTGACACCAGTGCAATATTCTCAAGCAACTTGCCCGTGTGCGTATCTGTACCACCGATAGATACAATTGAAGCGGGGAGTGTTGTGGGTGCCGGAAGCGAGTAATTACCCGTAGCATCCGTCAACACAACTCGCTCATTTTCGTCCTGAATACCGTCTCCGTTTAAATCAATATGCACCGATGCTCCAGAAACCGGACCATCGACTACACGCCCCTCTGTCGCATTGGTAATCGTTATTGCCACCGCATAGGAGGTTTCTTTAATAGAATCTGAGGCGACAATGGCTACGTTATAAACATTATCTGCACCGGTATCAGCAGGCGCTTCGAAATCCGGCACTTGAACAAATGTGAGGTTACCCTCTGCCGAGAGCGCCATGGCAGAAGCATCTGCGCCTGTTAAGCTGAGCGTTACTGCGACATCTTCAGGGTCGGATGCACTATATGCACTGGTAAGTTGAACACCTTCTATGATTTCAATAGCTTCATCGCCAGTAACGACTGGTGCCAAGTTTGCTGCAACCGGCTCAGTGCCACCGCCACCGCCACCGCCACCGCCACCGCCACAGCCTAAAAGAAAAAGAGATAATGTAATGAGCGTAAAAAATTGGTTCATTTTGGAAACCCCAGGTTTATTTTTTTCTTTAACATAGCATAATTTATATGTTATCGCATAGATAATGTTTGCAACATAAACCTGCTCTTTCACACACGTGCAGCTGCATTGATCTTTAGGCTTTGATAAGAGTATGCATACTCGAGACCTTCCAAATCTGGCACCCTAACTTAAGCAATATGCAAATGACTGAGGCAATGATGGTTGGAGCCATATAGAAGGTATAGTGTTAAATTAGGGGAAGGTCAGCCTGAGCAGGCCGGTAGAAGAGAACTAGAGACAATTAGCAGTGGCTGTTTTAGCAAGCGATAAGCCTAGTTATCATCAATTAGGTATTCCATTAGCTATATAGCTTTTCACCTTGCTGATATTCTGCCAAAGAAGCGCCCGAGGAACTGATACAGCCATGGCCTTCATGCAACGCTCAAGTAATCCATTTGCCTCGCCTAACATATCGATCACTTTGGCAAGGTCTTTTAAGATTGCTTCACCATAGGCTGCCTCAGCCTTTGTTGTCGCCGCGGTAAATTCTGACTTACTCAGATTAAGCATCGCAAGGTCAATAACATCTCGGCAGTGCACACCCACATCTAAGCCTCGATCAGAATTGGCGAGCAGCTTACTGGCAGCCATATCTAACTTAGTCAATGTGGCGACTCCTAAGATACTGTCTTTCTTTCCAGGTTTAGCTAAACCAATCCGCCCTTCAAGAACAATCTCAAACTTGATCGACCTTCCTTGGACAAATACTTTGGTTCGGATACCGCACTGATCACTGCGAATATCCGCGGTTTGAAGCTGGTCGGCACCGGCGCCTCTCATTAGTGCTTGAAGACCCTGCTCCAGGACTGAATTGCGCAGATATCGATATGAGGCCAAGTCCGAAACTAAAAAATCTATATCAACCGATTCACGATACTCACCATATCCCAGGGCAATTGCTGTGCCCCCAGCAAAAAGGCAGTTATGCCGCTTAAGTAGATCTGTATCCAGCGACTCAAGTACTTTTGCTATTCGTTGGCGATGTGGACGGGTAAACATCAAGACACCGCTCCCTCAAAGGCAGCGCCAAGTAGCTCGATAAGCTCCTGCTCACTGTCACTAAGGTTTTCGATATCTAAGAAGCGCTTGTTACGCTCATAGATCGAGTGGGCCTCAACAAGAGATAATTCATCAACCCCCTGCACATGCCATGCAAGCTCCTTTAACTGGGGATAGTCTGAGAATGATAGTCGAACCGGCAGTTTGCCCACATCGTTTCCATTAGCTGCGTTCTCTCTATACGTTTTTGCCGATAGATTAAGATGCAGACCTAGAGCACTTATCACATTTAAGTAGGCACCCATACTCACGGTGGGCTCACCCTTTTCAATACGGTATAGCGTCACCCGAGAAATGCCCGCCGTCTGGGCGGCGGCGTTTGCCGTGATCTTAAATGACTTACGATGCTGTCTTATCAACTGACCAATATCGACGAGCTGGCTAATCGCGTCATTTGATATTTTTTCTATACTTTTCTTCATGATGTTTCATATAATATACATATATATAACTATGTCAATTATATGAAACATTTTTAACCTCTTGGTCAGCTCAGATACTTACTGTAATTGATAAGCCTAAATATTCTGCTTGAAGAGATGTTAGGTATTTACACAACCGCCTGGCGAAGCCATTGAGCAAGATCAGCCTCATCAAGCTTGGATTGTGACAGCAACACTATTTTTTGCCCCACCGCCGCTACATCCCAAATGACGTTAATGCCATTTAAATCGAGAATGAGGTCCATCACCTGAAATGCTGTTCGTTTATTTCCGTCATTAAAGCAATGAGGCTGAGAAACAGCCGTTGCATAGCACGCTGCCAGCGAATAAATATCATCTATGAGGCAATACTTGAGTCGGTTGTCTACTCTTGACAGTGCGCCCTCAAGTGACTTATCACCAGCCATTCCTTGAGGCTCATTGGGCTCTAACACGTCATCATGAATCGCAATAATGTGATCAACCGATAGCAGTAAAAAGCTCATTTATCTTTCAGGTAATCCAGTACCGGCTGGGTGATTGCCTTACGAGACTTAAGGCTCTGTTTTATTTCTTCAATCGATGCCGTGCGATGCTGCTCTATGGAGATCGCCTCAGCGGGCACAAAATAACCGACGAGGGCTGAGTTTTTTAAGACTGCCACAGGCTCCCCGCCTGATTTTTCTAGAACCTTGTGAGGCTCTCGCATCTCGGTCATAGATGCAATGTTTCGGGTCAATAGCGTCGCCATAGCACACCTCTTCTTTGGTATATATCTTTTAATATACACTATAATATATATTTAAACAGCTATCAGCTGTAAAGCTAAAGCAATTGATAAACCTATTTATCGCACGCCAAAGACCGTCGCTTCGTTTTGTTACTTTTTTAATCTAGCCTTGGCGAACCGCTCTGGATAACCGTGCGATGCCGTTGCGCTGGTAGCGTATCAGTTTGTGAGTGTCGACAGAGCGACGTGACACCGGCCCACCCTTTCGCCGCTCCTGTCTTTGCATATCGGCAAAAAAAGTAGCCATCTCTCGCACATCTTGGGGCTCACTGCCCGACGGACTGAGAAGCTCGCTAAAGATAGGGTTCGAGGCCTTCACATTCGCATCGCGCAAAAACTCATCAACTGGCTCGGGGCTGGTATAGGTATCGTAATAGGCATCCATCACCCGTCGATAATTAAGAAGTCCCGCGGCAATATCGGCACAGGCAAAGGCAGAGAACCCCTCCTCCGCGATTAGATCGACAAGCGCCCTGTACTCAGACGAAGACTCAAAGTCGGGGGCACTATTTAAACCATGCTTGCGGGAATTTTGGCTGCTAGCACGCTTTCCAGATACCGATTTGGGACCCGTTGATTTTAGCGCGTTGTAACGATTTGCAAGGCTCCTACGATGACTTATCGTCAAGCGACAGAACCCCCTTCACAGACTGCTTTGACTCAAGTGCCGCCAGTTCAAGGTCCATACGCTTAATCAGGCGTGACTTGTAGTCTATGGAGTCGATGCTGCGCTGAAGGTGCCTGATTGTTTGGTGCTGACGATGAATCAGATCATCCACCAGTTTGATGTGCCTGGCCGCATCCTTAAAGGCCCTAGCACGAAGATCCGACAGGGTCAGATTGGCATCATTAAGAGCTTCTTCAATCAAAGCTGCCTCATCCTTATCCGCGCTACCGTTCAGATAATGCTCAAGGGCCACCGACAGTGCGCTGTTGCCAGAACCTATCCAGTTACTGCCCTCCCTAGATAAAAGCCTCGCCATCGCCTCATGGAGCAATAGCTCCTTATCAACGGTGTGCCGCCTAATCCACCAGAGGCACTCATTCAGCTGACTGACCAGAGCAACCGCCAAGGCTGAAGGATTATCTAACTCGGATAAAAGACTTTGCAAACCAGATTGAAACTCAGCCTCAGATTCATCAGGCAAAAGTTTGGGGCTTGATAGGAAGGGTAAAAGGGACTTGGATTTATCTTCAACAGGCATAGCGACATCCACATAAATACCGAAGTGGTCATTATAAAGCATAAGCTAAAAGATAAAGCAGTTAGAACTTAGTCGTCGCGCTTGATAAGCAGGGTCACACCCGGGTTAACCAACGGATCGCCGGTGAATTCAATGCCTGCTGATTCTAAAACCGACTTAACCGCACTAAGAATTCGTGTATTTGCATTAGGTATTCCAGTCTGCGCCTCATATTTCTTAATGGTCGCCGACGATACTCCAGCGCGCTCGGCAAGCTCGACAGCACTCCAGCCCAGCATCACGCGACCAGCCTTTATTTGGCATACAGATATCATATTAGTTTACTTTTATATACTATTAGTATATATTTATAGCTTATTAGTTTAGAGATCATACCATGATTGATGATATCTTAGCCAAGTTTGATGGCGCCTTTGCTGAAAATACCATAAGAGCCTATAGGTCGGACTTTATTCAATACCAGACCTGGTGCTCACACAATAACATTGATTCAATACCGGCGACTGCCGAGGCCATGGCGCAGTACGTTGACTACCTTGCCACCATCAGAAAAAGTGCAACTATCCGGCGAAGAATCAATAGCCTGGGCACGGTCCTAAAACTCTCCAAACACTACAACCCCACCAAGCAACCAGAGGTCATACTCGCCATCAAGCGAATGCATCGCAAAATTGGACGGGCACAACAGCAGGCTACTCCACTCACCAAGCCACTACTCAACCAGCTACTTAGTAATTGCGATGACAGTGTTAGGGGTTTAAGAAATGAAGTTCTTCTCAGACTCGGCTACGAAACAATGCGTCGCCGGTCAGAACTCTGCGCGTTTAAGTTTGAGGACATCTGCCAAGCACCTAACAAAAAACCGACCATCAGGCTCAACTTCTCAAAGACGGATCAATACGGTGCTGGTAAGCTGCTCTCTATCAGTGAAGAGCTATTAAAGCTAATCGAGAAATGGAAAGATGTAGCAGGAAGAGATGGTTACATCTTAAGATCCATAAATCGACATGGTCATCTAGGAAATAATCTAAATCCCGCAAGTATCAGCACCATCTTAAAAACATTACAGGAAGAATTAAAAGTAGGATCAAACAAACAGCCGCTGAGCGGTCATTCTTTTAGAGTGGGTGCGGCACTTGATCTGTTAGAGCAAGGAGAACCCTTGGAAAAAATAATGCTTAGAGGAGGGTGGCAAAGCGATTCTACGGCGATGAAATATCTAAGAAACTGGATATATTAAGATAATTTTACTTATGTTCTTTTCCCAACACATTCTTATAGATATCAAGATGATCGGAAACCACGCTATTTACACTAAACGTTTTTTCCGCATACTTCCGACCGGCTCTTCCCATTTGTGTTACCAAAGCCCTATTCTTTGCTAACCTCAAAATAGCATTACTCAGGGCTAAAGAGTCCTTAGCTGGAATAAGAACGCCGGTAATTTTATCTAATATCGCGTCGCGACAACCGGGACAATCTGTTGTGATAATTGCGCGTCCGCATGCCGCGGCCTCTATAAGCACTTTAGGTAAGCCCTCGCCATAGTAAGAGGGCAGCACGACAATGTTAGTCTCAGAAAAAACTTTACTCATATCTTGTCTAAAACCTAAACAGTCAACTATCCCTGATCGTCTCCAAACCTCTATCTCTTCTGGTAGTATTGAATCAGGATTTTCAATGTCGGGAACACCTATTAATCTGAATGAAATCAAATCGGCAAACTCAGACTTGCCCACAATTTCAGCGGCTCTAATAAACTCGTAAATACCTTTCGCTTTTAATAATCGAGACGCCAGGCTAACTACTAGCTTCTCTTCAACGGGTTCATTTGTATATTTATACTCTGTTAAATCAACTCCAGAACCTCTAATTAAATGAACATTTTTTGGATGGGGCTTAACAATATTTTGTATTGTCGCTAAGTCAGTTTTATTTTGAAATATTAGTCTCGTATGTTTTGGATTAACCGCTGTTTTATATAATAATTCTACGATCCACTTTCGTAAAAGAGCAAAGCCCCCTGTAGAAACAAATACCAGCCCGAGGCCTGAAACAGCAATAATAAGTCCTTTCATGCCCAAGGCTCGCGCCATAATACCCACATAAAGGCTTGGCTTGATAGTTATGGTATGGATCACATCAGGCCGTAATCGTCTTAACAAGCGCAAAATGCTAAAGCAAGTTTTGACCTCATTAATCATCGACACACCGGCTCTGGAAAAAGGTACTTCATGGATTATAAAACCCAAACTCTTAAGATAGTCTTGCTGTCCTGTAAAACGGCAAGCCAAATGAACATCATATCCTTCCTCCAGCGCTGCAAGAGCGATGGGCAAACGGTGAGATATAAGAAACCAATCAACATTAACTACCATTAAAAGTTTACGCTTCATTTCGATCACGCTTCCTATTGACTTATGGGGTCGTGGCTAAAAAAATAATGAAAGCTGCACTGGAATAGTATAACTTACGAGAACAACCAATAATGGGAAAGCGGATAGTCTCATGAAGGCATACAAAACGAGGGGTAAGCGGAATGTGCATGGCGAGTGGCTCAAAATGAATTAATCTAGCTTATTGATAAATCAAATAATGAAACAATTACTATATTTTAAAGACTTCGTAATTTCTAATGGGATCGACAACAGCCAATCAAACAATACTACAAAGTGCTCGCAATCTCGGTGCGAGCAAAACTCGCTGTATCAGACATTTAGAGCGCCGATCTACTAGATAATCAATAGTCTCGGCAATTTACACCTTATTTATAACGAGAAAAATGTTTGGAAAAGGCATTTAAGATCCAACTTCGATTACGCGTTTATCAACACACAACCGACGTAATAAGAAACACTAATTTAAAGGAACTATGGTGAGATATTTTCTATCTCTTATCCAAAAACCAGCCAGAAACGACACTCGAACTCTGAAAACAACCACTCATTTATAGTTAGAACTTGTTCATCCACAAAATCATTTCGGATTTCTTTATCAATAAAGGTAACGAATTCTTGGCGGGTTGACGATTTAAAAACACGTAATATTTCCTTTTTAAACTTTTCTTGATTAGCCGATTTGAAGACTTTATTTTCTTTCACTGCTAATTTTAAATAGTGAAGTGCTTGACCTGAATCTGGGTATATAGCATCAACAATTTGGTACTCAACGCTTTCTTTTGAATTAACTGCAGTTGATTCGCTGTTTTTATCGTCTTTTAAAGCATTTCTGCCCAAAAAGGCCATCGATAAAAAAATTCCAGCACCTGTAATCACAAATTTACGCCTTTTCATACTCTACGTACTCTCCATGGTTTCAGATAAATGTTTCGCTAATCTTATCGCCAGAGCAACGATAGTATAAGTGGGGTTAGCATGACTCGCAGTTGGAAATACTGATGAACTGGCAATATAAAGATTTTTTACGCCGAAAACCTTACAGTCCGTATCTACCACTCCTTGGGATGGATGGATTGCCATCCGAGTTGTACCTGTATGGTGGCTGGCTCCCCCTCCTTGCAAGTATAATTGTTTCAATGAATCGTCATAACAGAATCTCCCCAAGCCTAGAGAGCCAACAGTCAGAGCTAAAAGCCTATAAAAACTAGCATATGCCTTTATATCCTGATCTTTAATCGCATGTTTAAGAATAAGCCTAGGCGTACCCAAAATATCATTTTCGTTTGACAACTTAACTCTGCTGTAAAAATTCGGAACTTGATCAAAAGCACCATTCAAGGCAAAAGCATAATTTTTTCGCCCCATCATATTTTCGTACACCTCATTTAATTCCGTATTTGGGTGAAAAAGCTTATAGACATGATCTGTTAATTGATTTTTTTCAACAGACTTTAAGGACTCTAATGTGACTTTGCAGTTCATTAACCCTTTAGCGACATACTCATCAGACAGTGTAATAAATTTCCTATAGACGACATCTTTAACCAATGGCTCACGATCTTTATCCAGTTGCACATCAGGATTAAGTAACAAAATACCATGAGTTAGGTTCGCATGGGGCGAATAAAATCTTCCCACAAGATCAAAATCATTTCCGATGCCTTTAGTTAATTGAGACTTGGATGCCAATAAAATTCTAGGAACTTCAAGACCACCCATTGCAAGAATAATTTTTTTTCCTCGAGCCTGAAAATTTTTGTTATTTAACGTCTTAATCGTTATTGACGAGATTTCGTTGGCTTTTAGGTTCAAGGAGGTGACGTTCGCATTCAAGACCACCTTAATATTTTTAGATGCTTTTAATCTAGATTTATATTGGCGTCCAAAATTAACTTGATTTTTTTTCTCGATCCAGTAACTAGTTTTAAAAACTCCGGTATCTGAAAGACCTTTGATAACTTCACGTGAGCCTCTTTTACTTTTAGGAGGCACAGAGAAATCCACCGCTGAAATCCCTAAATATCTATTAGCTTTGATGTAGTATTGCGCTAATAGATCATGCTTTATCGGCCACCCACTGTCTTTTACATTTGGCTTATTCAAAAAATCGACTTCATCATAGGGCAAGCACGCTCCGCCCCACCAATTGGTGGTCCCTCCAAAAAAGCGAGCCCTATAAATATCAAGCGGCTCATGCGGTAAGGCATTTGATGAGGTTGAATCTACAAACCCTTTGTATAAACTTTGCACTTTTGTATCAAATGAAAATCCACCGCTTTCAAGTAAGGTAACTTTTAAGCCCAAGCCCTCAAGCTCAAGTGCTAAGGTAATTCCAGCAGCGCCAGCACCAATAACAATTATCGATTCTTCAAAGACTGTGTCTGCAGACAAATTCAACGCATCAACTATCATAAATTTTTGACTCTTCGAAACAAACTAGAGAATTTCTTAGTAGCTTTCTTAGCCTTTAAAAGTGAACTAAATAAACGATGTAGGATCTATTCTATTAGAGATTATTTAGCATAAATAGTATTTTTCGCAAATATTTTTGCTAGTGCTTTCTAAAAAATGGTTCAAAACTATCTATCTCAGCGTCAGACATATCACTAGCTATAAATTCTGAGTAGTTATTTATTGAGACCAACCCTCTTGGTAAAGGTCTTAGATTATGCTGGTAACCATGTAAGTCGATAGTCCATCCAATATGCTTTTTCGAGCATAAGTCACTCTAGAATTCCTGATCTGGTGATGGATGAATTAGATCTTTATCCTTAGTGTCAGGAATAACAGCCATGATTGGTTTAAGATAGAATCTCAAGCAGATGTCTTGAATTTTTCCAATTTTTTGTACATCTTGGGATGCGCGTCATCTTAACGAATGAGATACTTAACGATCATTACTTATACAATTCTATCAATTGCCTGTGATTTACAACTCGTTTTTTCTTATTTCTGCCAACAAAATATGACCCTAAAGCAAAATCAGGAGTGTTTTTTTGGAAAATATCGAAGTATTTTATCCAGAAGAAGAAAATTCGAACAAACGCCTTAGAAACTAAAGAAACAGTTTTGCTGTTTGAGAAAGATTGTAAGAAAGAAGTGATCGACCACAATAGAGCACTTCCAGCACCAGATGTTGGTTCGAGATGAATCATTTCAAAAGATGAAAACAACCATCTGTGGCCGAGTAGAGTATAGCGCTGAAAATCAAAACAGCCCATATGGACTTGCTGCATGAATGGTATGGCAGAGAAGACTAGAGCATCCTCTTTTAATACACGGGCAATCTCAGAAACAGCCTGAACCGGCTCAACTACATGTTCTAGCACAGCAATAATAAAAACTGCATCAAACTGACTATCTTCAAATGGCAAAGACGTAACATCACAGACATAATCAACTATCTCCGAATGAATTACATCCGTCACGACTGCGCTTCCGTCTTTTAAAACAATTTTTTGTTTGATTGTCTGATCATCTCCAGCTCCTATAATTAAACAGCGGGATCCTGTTGCCAAAGACAAAATAAACTTATTCAAGGCTTTATCTTGTGGTGTATTTAAAGTTATAACAGGCAATACTTTACTAATCACCGCACTAACTCCAGAACCAAACCCACTCGAAGTTAAATCAAGTGATGAAGCTTTGGTAAACAATAAATTGGAATCAGACAGTAAAATCGGCGTTTCACGAACAATTGGAAAGGACTCCTTGCAATTAATACACTTAACTCTATCTCCCCGTGATGCTTCTATGCCTTTCTTGCAGGATGGACAAATTAAGTTAATGTTATTCACCGTACAACACTCCTATATAATATTGAGTAGGACTCCAACATGTTTTGCAAAGAATAATGATCTAAGATAAATTCTTTTAATTCTTGTGAAGGACTAATTTTCGCCTTCTCAAGCCAACGAATAGCTATCTCCTTGTTTTCTAACATCCCTTCGTTTGTTGAGTATTCTCCCAATAATTCGTCCATCACGGGAAGATTAATAGTAGACGCATTAACTCCCGACAAGAAAGCCTCCATGATTGTTAATCCAAAAGACTCAGACTTTGACGTTGAAACTACCAAGTCAAAGTTTGGGTAGATCTCAGAAATATGTACTACCTCTCCAAGTAAATCTACATGTTCAGCTAAGCCAAACCTACTTATTAGATTGATCAGATCTTGATTTTCATTACTATTCCCTTTTCCAATGAGATAGAACTTCGTTTTTGGAGACAGTTTTATTACAAAAGATGCTATTTCAAAGAACAGAGGATAATCTTTAATAGGATGAAATCTGCTCACCATACAAATTTTAACAAATCCACTTTTCCCCACTCTATTAGGCAAAGAGGCCTTTACATCACAAAATTTCTTTGTGTCTATTCCATTATGTATGACCGTAGATTTTCTTGAGCAGTAACCAGCCTGGACATGTTGGTCTAAACAATACTTAGATACAAAGATGAGACTGTTGGGGATTAATGATGACAGATATCCAACAATTTTCACCAAAACACTAGGATTATTGGGAAACGAGCCATGGATTGACCAAATGACAAAATAGCCCATAAGCTTGAACAACACAGAAAGAGCATGCGACCGATACAGATAACTATGTACCACTGTATTCTTTCTAGATCTAAAAAGTAACTTCATTACCAGCTTCAGTGAAAGAGTGTCCACGCATACGCCCCTCTCTAAAAGCCTATTTAAATAAAGCCCTCTCTTTGAAATTGTGACCACACTATGAGTATAGCCATCATCCAAACCAACAATAGTGTCATACATTACCTTTTCTGCGCCACCACTCTCCAGCGCATTGATGAAATGAATAATTTTCATAAAAGGTTAGAAAGAATTCCCGCCGATAGGACTTACCTTGAGACTCTCCGATACCAACTTTCGCTGAATATTTTTCCCAACATATAGACCTATAAAAATGAAGAGAACTAATTGCGACGCAATTAATCCTGTAAACAAACCCAAAATGGAAACACTTGCCACAAGCATCAAGAGTAGTTGATTCAATCTATCATCCCGGCGCAAATAAAGTCCGATAAAAATAGAGAGCAAAAGAAACCCATAACATAAAAAACCAAACAGTCCAATCTCAGCCAAAATTAAAGCGTATGCGTTGTGAGGATCGTGACCTAAAGGAGAGACTATTACGTAATTAGACGACCCTATGCCAAAAAAAGGATTCTCAGCAAAATAGGCTAGCGCTTGCAGTATGAAGTCATATCTCTCTTGCGAATTATTACCGGTGCCTGTAATTTCGCGTTCAATAATAAAATAAATTGGTTTGAACACCGCCAAACCAATTAACGACGAAATAACTATCGCCATTATCTTCCCACGCCGATCAAGAAAAATAAAGAATATCAAAAGTGAAGCTAGCATAGCTAACCAAGACGCCTTCGATTGAGCCAATAATGCGGCGATTACTAACATTGCAAAGGACATAAAAACTACAATTTTAGAGAAGATACCTCGAACTTGTGTAAACAAGAAAAGTCCCACAGGAAAGAAAATAGCTGCATAATTTGCAACTGGGTTCGCACCCAACACAGAGTCTAGTTTCCGGGTATTATCCCCGTACATTAATCCCATATCTAAAAAAAACATCATATATAGAATGGAAGAACACATTATAACAACCCCTATATACATGGCGAATAAGATATGCGTTGCTTTCATATAATAAAGGGAGATATAAGAAATCGTAAAAATCATCAATATGTAATAGAAAATTCTTAAGAAATGCGCAAACATCCTTTCAGCCAAAAACCCGAGGTTAGCGAGCATGCTAATAACCATGAAGCTTCCGTATAAGAAAACTAATGCCATTGTCACAGGTGAGGTTTTTACAACTAAACGAATATGAGAAATATATTTTGTGGAAAAAAATAAACCAAGCGCTAATACCAAAAACATGAGGTCTGAAAACTTTAAACTCCCAGATATTTGAAAAACATCTCCAACAGGATTAGATACCGCTGTGGCAGAAATCATAAAACACACAGCAAGTACTAACCTAAATATGTTCCCGGTTCTAATCTTCATTTTCGATCAGCCAGAATTAACAACTTAAGAATCGTTGCTCGATATACAAACTGAAACTGGTATGGGGATATCAACATAGATAGAAATAAAAAAGGGCCGGCGACAAGGTAGTTTTTTTTATGTTTGTTATATGTTGCACGATAATATAGTAACTGCGAAACATGAAATAGCTTTTTACCAATTATAGAGCCTAATTTGACGTCATTTACATCTCGTTCTGAGTATACCGCACGATCCCGACTAAGCCGGCGGACATAATTGAACATTTTCCTTTGGACTAAACCTTGTGTTAGAGCTGTTCCGCCAGTTCGGGACTGGGTTCTGAACTTAAGCAATGGCTTTTCAGTCATACCTATTTTTACATCAGCATTAACAGCTCTCAATAGGAAATCGTAATCTTCTGCAGGAGCGACTTCTCTATAACCACCCAGCTCATCATAGATGCTTTTATAAAGCATCCATGTAGGGTGGCCCAACGTGGACTTATACCGTAAGAATCTTACTAATTGATCTGTGGTGTAGAAGGAACTGCAACCTATCTCTTTACCATCCTCGGTAATATATAAAACAGGAGAACCTACAAATTCAAAATTACCGCCCTTCAGAAAGCTAATTTGACGTTCAACTCTGTCTAGAAAAGACACGTCATCTGCGTCCATTCTTACAATTATTTTACCTTTAGAGTTGTTTATCGCCTTATTTAAGGTTGCAGAGATACCCAAATTACACTTATTCCGAAATATCTGAATTCTATTATCTTTCTTTGCAAGTCTTTGTAGAATTGCCAATGAGTCATCTGTAGAAAAATCATCTACGCAAATGATTTCAAGATTGGAATAAGTTTGGTTTTGAATACTAGCAACAGCCTCTTCTAAATATTGGCTAACATTATAAACGGGAATAACTACCGAAACTAAGTCAGTCTCATTCATACCAAGGAATCCAGGGCTTGTTCAATATCTAAATCTTTAGCATTAACGGGGAGCTGAATTAGACAAACTTTTTTCGTAGTAAGAAACGCGTTTTCAATTAAATTCTCGGAAATCTTAAACTGTTCTGAAATACGTTGCTTAGTAAATGCGCTATATGCAAGCATTAATTTATGGTAAGCGGCCCACTCATGATGTGTTATCGCCGAAATGTAAGTAGCCAAGCCTTTCCTTTCTTCAATATCAGCTACCTCTTTAATCACTATTTCCGACGCTGAGGTCCTCTTAATAACCACGATAATATCCAAACTCTCACCATGCTTGGGAATTTGACGATCATTAAGGATGTCGCCCACTGCAGTGGTTATATAGCCTTTCGAGTGAGCAGAAAAGTCATCCATATCGCCAATCTGAAACCCAAACCTGTCTAAAATCTCTATGCGTAATCGAAACAATATTCTCCATAACAAAGAGGGCTTAAGAAAATAATGTCGCCGAGGCAATCGATCTTTCAGATAATTTTCATAATGGTATTGATACATACACATCGGTCTATGGTAAGGAAAAATAACATTATTGTTATCGAGCAAAACTAAATCATCCCCATATATAGAGGTCGTTAAATTTTGAGACAGCTTGGACACCAAAAATGTTTTTCCTATGCCCCCGAAAGCGGGAACCAAAATATTTTTTTCTTTATGCTTGAAACCCGCTGCATGGACTAGCGTTTTATTACTTTGGACTGAACACAGGAAATATAGAAAATGTATCGATAAACCCAAAATGGTATTAAATCCATAATGAATTTCTTCATTGAGGATCGACAGACTAATTTTTTTATTGGTAAGATGTAGCTTCTTATTTTCAGGTGTGAACCTATAGGCTCCCGGCACCACCTCACTCTCAAGAGCGCTATCAATTGAGTATGGTTCGAGATATATTCTCTTGCACTTCATACCCTCAACGTCGATATTCAGCAACCCCTTAAGCTGCGTATGAAGCCATCTATCAATAGCTTTCCTTTTCTTTTCTTTAAATTTCAAAGAAATCAAAATGTCTACGCTATTAATCGTAAGTAACTTTTCAAAATTTTCTTTATCCATGCCTATATCACTCCAAATTACGTATTAAAAAGCATTTTCTTTGCACGTGTTATCGTATAGCAAAGCATGCATAACTGACTTGCAAGCGAAGAAAAAACAACACCATAGATTCCCAGGCTGGGGGTGATTACAAAACTAATCAGTAAATTAAGAACCGCACCAAAAAACAAAGTCATTTGAATATATTTCGTTCTATTGTGATAAACAAAAACGTATCCGTAGTATCCAATAATCGCCATCAGCATAAAATTGATTACTATTAGATAATTATATTGGAATGCATCATGGTATTTTTCGCCAATTACAAATTTGTAAATTAATTCTCCCACAGCTAAGTCTACAAGCAATAATACACTCGTAAACAAACACAGGTACGCTGCTTGTTTATTAATCATATTCCAAGTAGTTTGTTTGCTCGCAGATCTAAACGACTTGTAAATGTATGGCGAAAAGATAATGGCTATGGTAGAGACCACGATAAGATTATAGGCACTTGATAGTTTGAATATCTGAGCGTACAACCCCACCACTGCTGACGAAAAAAAATACTCAAGTACCCATTTATCTGAACTATACATAACCCAACTCATTAGGGCCACAATAAACCAAGGAAAAGATACCCTGAAAATATCTAAAAATTCAGAAATATTCAACTGTTCAACCAACTTGATTTTTGGCTGCTTCTCTTGCCTATAGAGGCTGGCTATAAAAACCAAGGCTACTAGGTGAGAGGCAAGTAACATTTCTATTTTTCGCCCGTCAAACAAGAAAAGATAAACAATCGATATACAAAAGATCATTGTTGGATAGCAAGTTTCTAAAAAGGCGTACTTTAATGGTCGAAAAGTGTGCTGGAGAACTCCGGAGTACATTGCTTTATAAAAAAATAGCAATGATGCCGCCAATATGACACTCCACTGGCTAGCATTAAATTTCATTCCACTGGCAAAAATAAACACAGCAGGTACTAGTATGAGTGAAATAAGCAATGTCGATACTACGTATGCCATGTTAATTTTATTTGTCGAAAGACCAACTTCAGCAAGATCCTTTCTTGTGAACTCTCCACTAGCGAAGGGGACATACCCCAAAGAAAACAGTGTCGAAAACAGCATAATAATAGTTATCGCCAACTCATAAACACCTAGAGTTTCTGGTGATAGATAATGGCTGAACGCTATGTACAATGAAAATGTCGATAAGCCTGATAAAACCTTCAGGCCGACAACCCACACAGAGCTTTGTAGATTACGAATCATCGATTAAACCGTTGGTACATAGCTCTTAAAACTAATAATAAGGAGACGTAAATATTAAACGTCTTATACCTGTTTAGGGGCAAAAAGGCTTGCGAACCGCTTCCTTTTCTCACTTTTACAAGGCCGAAAAAAACCTTAACCTCAGAAAGCCTATTGACGGGAATTGCTAAAGAGGCAATATCAATATAATCAAATACTTTTCTGGCAATTTTGCCTTTATAGTAGGAATCTAGCTTGACAAAATGATTGGATGGTATATGGCCAGCCAACACATGTTTAATAGAATCGCTGTATACCACACCTTTTTTCTTAAAGATTATGTAGTCATACTTTTCTATCTGGCAGTTTAGGAGTCTTTCTTTTCCACTAGCATAAAATACTCTAGCTGGCTTCACCTCTGGCATAGAAGATTTTTGGTTTAAGAGTGTTTTAAAAAAATCACGGTAAAGGTCGTCATAATCATAATCAGAACGAATTTTACGCCTCAAATTTGTGGCAATTAATTCTCTGGCTTCATTATTTTTAAGTAGATGTTTTACTGAAGCTAACAATTCCTCTTTACACGAATATGCATAGAGGTCATTTTTTTCTTCCAATCCATAATCCTGAAAAAACGTTTTATATCTAGTCACGATCAATGCTGTACCTGTCTTTGCCGCATCAAAAGGTTTGGCGTTAACATGCAATAATTCGACATTTCTGGGAGACTCAAGTAATGCTAGAGTAATCTTCGACTTGGCTATTTGCTCATAGTAATCAGAATTTTTAATATAACCTTTATAGATATCATCATCAAAATGTTTCCCCCAATCTGAGCCACCATAAACAACAATATTAACGCCATTTTTACTAAGGTAATTGAGCAATTCAGGCCTAATACCATATGCTTTACCTATAAAAATCACATCTTGAGTTTTAACTGAATTCCGTATACTTTCCGTACCATACATGGAAGTAGAGATTGGCAAACAATAGGTATTTGGATTGACCGTTAAGTATTTCCTATACTCAGTTTTTTGATATGCGACAGGGATAGTTAACAAACCGAGATAGTTGATATTAATATGGTAATTGTTTTCATCATCTCCCAGCACCGATGAAATTACGATACCTTTTCCTATTAAATGGGTGATCGTATCAATTGAAACAAAATTAAAAATCTCTGAAGAAGTAAAAATAGTTTTTATATTGTTAGCATCTAAATAATCAACGAAAGTTTGATTAACTCTATCAGGACCGCAATAATCACCAAATTCTTTTTCGAAATTATATATATTTAGGTAAGTAACGTTATTATTTGCCAATGCACGAGTTATCGAGGGTAACCGTTCCAATGTATAGTGGACATTTTCTCGCATATCTAAAACACACAGAACCATATGCGTGACAGCTTCTTGACTATGCCCCATCAAGATAGTCCAGACTAGAAAAACATTTTTTAGTTATCATTCTCTATACTTCTCCACTTACAATCCATGAATGTATAGCTCTCAGGAACAGCATTAAGGGTACCATCCACTAGGTATCCCCAACCACTTGCGACAAGCTCATATTTCCCATCTAACAATTTACTAAAATCACAGGCGAAATTACTCTGAATATTGGTATATGGGTTGTCCTTCCCATCTCTTACAACTTCGCATGTTATCGCTCCAATTTTATTTTTATCTAGAAACGGACTTAATGTCTGCAGGACAGTCAAATCCATCCCCTCGATATCGCTAATATACTCATCGATATAGGTGATATTTTTTGAAGAAAGAAAACTGTATAAATTGATACTCTCAACCTTTATCCGTTTACTAGCCCCAATCTCTCTGCTCTCACTAAACCTCCCCATTGAACCTGAGGCGGCATTATTTCCGTTGTCACTTATATTAAACTCAACAAAGCCATCACTATCTGATGCGGCATAGTTATATATTTCAACATTCTCATATTTGGAAAATCTGCTTTTTACCTTATTATAGTTGTCGGGGTTTGCCTCAAATCCAATACATCTTTTATATTTATAGAATAAAGTGCCAAACTCATCACCAACATTCATGCCTACATATACCAAGGTTCCTTTCTTTTTTCTTCGAGCCAACCAGAAAAAAAACTGGGGTATCACTTCATTTTTGAGCCTAAACAGCTTCATATATGTCGCGGGCGACAATCGCTGCGCAAACTTTTTTATTTTTCCTATCATTATCATATTACTCCTATCTTTAATGAATTATATTCTTTGACGTCCATGCCGCCGAAAGAGGTCTTGAACTTGTCAACACTAGATCTACTAGAACCAGTGCTGAGACGACCAAAACCATAATATTTGAACTCTTTAGATTTCTTTATTTCTTGCTGATACAGCCCCTTATTACACCTATCAATCAAAGCCCTCATATCCTTACTAGTTTCTCGGTATGGGAATCCAGAATATAGTAATCTTATCCCTATGTTGTCATGAATCATGCTATTGATAGAACTCTCTAATTACAGAACAAATTCGGCCAATCTCTTCGTCTGACAGCTGAACTGCTGATGGCAACCATAACCCTCTTTGGCCAACGAGATTTGACACGGGGTGTTGGCCTTCGACAGAATATGCTTTTTGACAATTTAAAGGTGGATACATCACCCTAGAACCGATGCCTTGCTCTTTTAAAAAGGCCAGTAACTCATCTCTATCTTTTGCTAAACAGTCTATAAACCAAGGAGCGGTAGTCTCGTTATTATTCTTAAACAAATTTATGTCTGCTACATCAGCCAGTAGCTGCTGGTAAGTTTCGTAGATTTCTTTTTTTCTAACAACTCTCTCACTGAGCTTTTTCATTTGCTCAATGCCTATACACGCTTGCATTTCAGTAAATTTGAAATTGTAGCCTATAGAATCATGGATATCAGTTCCACCGCCAGAACGCCCGAAATCTTTCAACCGTCGTAACTTCGATGCAGTAATGTCGCAATCAGTTATTAACGCTCCACCTTGGCCGGTCGATATAATTTTAGGTGCTGAGAATGAGAAACTGCCGATAAGTCCAGCCCGGCCAATGTGCCTTCCGTCGGGATAAAATGAGCCTAGACCCTGGGCTGCATCTTCCAAAAGGACCAGTCCATGCTCTTTTGCTAGCAGCTCAAAAGCCTCAACTCCAGCTTTTGGATACCGTCCATTCGCGGCAACCAGCATTATTGCTTTAGTTTTCGACGAAATTGCCTGTCTAACTAAGCTGATATCAAGACAGAGAGTATCCGGCTCTACATCAACAAAAACGGGGTTTGCTCCAAACATTTTTACTGAATTAGGCGTTGCAATCATTGTATAGTTGGGAACAATTACTTCATCTCCGTGGACAACTCCTGCGGCAAGAGCCGACAGTGTTAAGCTGATAGTTCCGTTGTTAACGACAACACAGTGCTTGGCACCAGTATAGTCAGCAATCATATTTTCAAACTGCTCAGTCTTCTTAAATTCGGTAAGAAAACCATCTTCATTCATGTAATCAACTATAGCTTTTTTTTCCTCCTCGCCGAAAAGAGGACGCATTTGCATGATAAAGCTCATATTATATCCCTTAAAAAACAGCTTAGAATTTAGTCTTGTCAGTATCTACATCGATAAAAGGACCGTTTTTACTTTCTATCACCTGAGTACCATCCTCTAATATCTCATAGCCATGCCCTCCATACGCAAAAACTGCCAACTCTCCAGCGTTAAGATCAAACGTATCAAGCTCAATTAGGTCTTCAGTATAAAGAGTTACCCTCATACTGCCTTTACGCATATACACACATTCCTGGGTGCGTCTTGCAACTCGATCAAAGTCTTTGTGAACATGTTTGGCCAACACTTTCCCTCTGTCATACCACCAAGAACCTACCTGAACAAACATTTCGTCAGGTGTAATAAAATTAAGGCCCTCAATCCAATCATCGTCTCGATATATTATCGAAATAATCTTTCCATTATGTTCAATTGTCTGCATTTATAATCTCCTGTCACGTTCAGAAAGGATTGGATCACTTGTGGGCCAATCAATATTAATTCGCGGGTCGTTCCATGCTACTGTAAATTGGTCGTCAGCGTCAGCATAGTCACCTTGATAAGCCAGCTTATAATGGTAAATAGCTATTTCGCTCTTGACGTAAAATGCATTACCAAGCCCGGGCGGAATAAGAACCAATCGATGATCGTCACAACCCAAATCGAAACATTCATGTGATAAGTATGTGTTTGAATCCTCTCTCAGATCAACAACAACTTGCAATACGCTCCCATAAACACATGAAACAAGCTTCCACGACTTATGATCACCATGGATACCTCTGAGTACGTTGCATCTTGAGCTTGAAAACTTATCATGCTTAAAACTCAAGCCGTCGGGAATAAGAGTGCCAATTTGACTGCTATTATACGAAGTCCATATCGAACCTCTACTCTCATCATACACTGAGGGAGTTATGACTCTAACGCCTGATATTAATTTAGACTCTTGAATTACGAAATCTATACTCACTCAATACCGCCAAAATTATCATTTTCTAAGTCATACTTGACCATACCAGAAACTAAGTCTTTAAAAGAGATCTCTCTTTTCCACCCTAGCTCCCTTTCTGCTTTGGAAGGGTCCCCTAGCAGAAGTTCTACTTCCGCCGGACGAAAATATTTTTCATCTACCTTTACCAAAACTTTCCCAGATTTCGTATCGACTCCCCTTTCAAGCACCCCTGTTCCTTGCCATTCTATGGTGACTCCTATTTCTGCAAACGCCAGCTCCACAAATTCACGAACCGTATGAGTCTCTCCAGTGGCAATAACATAATCTTTTGGCTCATCTTGTTGCAACATCAGCCATTGAGCATAAACAAAATCTTTAGCGTGGCCCCAATCTCTTTTCGCGTCCATATTCCCCAAAGTCAGTAGATCCTGCCGGCCTTGCTTAATCCTCGCAACTGCTTGAGTGATTTTTTTCGTTACAAAAGTTTCACCTCTTCTTGGCGACTCATGATTAAAAAGAATCCCATTACATGCAAAAAGGCCATAAGCCTCACGATAATTAACCGTTATCCAATACGCATACAGTTTGGCCGCGCCGTAGGGCGACTTTGGATAGAAAGGCGTGAGTTCATTTTGCGGCTCTGTACCAGGAATACCTCCGAACAGTTCGGATGTTGATGCTTGGTAAAATTTACATTTCAAACCTAGATCTCGAATTGCATCAAGCATTCGAATTACACCAGTCCCAACTACCTCAGCTGTATATTCTGGCACTTCAAACGATACTCCTACGTGCGACTGAGCTCCCAAATTATATATTTCATCAGGCTGAATTTTCGTTAGCAGCCTATGAAGGCTGCTAGAATCTGACAAATCACCATGATAGGTAAAAAGTCTCTCATGCTCAAAAATATGATCAATCCGCTGAGTAGTAAAGACAGAAGAGCGACGTAAAATGGCATGAACTTCGTACCCTTTATCCAACAAAAGCTCAGCTAAATACGACCCATCTTGTCCTGTTATACCCGTTATAAAAGCTTTTTTCATAAATTTCCTCCGTTATCTAATATTTCCCATTGCCAAGCATGACTGATTATAGTTTCAAGTGCTGTGTGCTTTGGAATCCAACCGAGTTCTTTTCTTATGAGCTCTGAATCAGCCACTAAGATTTCAGGGTCTCCAGCTCTTCTAGGCGAGTCGATGGTAACGATCGAATTGCCTGTAACTCGCTCTGCAGTCTTGACTACATCCTTGACAGAAAAACCATTACCATTACCTAGATTATATCGCTTGCTAGAACCACCTTTTTCAAGCCAATTAAGAGAAAGTACATGAGCATCACACAAGTCCGAAACATGAATAAAGTCTCGCACACAGGTTCCATCAACAGTACTGTAATCACTCCCAAAAATGGTTATGTCTTTTCTTCTACCAGATGCGGCCTGCAAAACTAGCGGTATTAAATGAGTTTCTGGGATATGCCTCTCTCCAGTAAGACCTCTGGCATCCGCACCGGCAGCATTAAAATATCGCAATGCCACAGATTTCAAATCATACGCGACATCATAATCAGCGAGCATATGCTCGATCAGTAATTTCGATCTACCGTAGGGATTGATTGGATCACAGGGATGATCCTCATTGATCGGTATATATTGCGGATTACCAAATATTGCCGCCGTTGAAGAAAATACGATTTTTTTAACATCGTGATCGATCATTACATCTAATAAATTTTGCGTGTTTGTTATGTTATTTCGATAATATTTGTCGGGCCGGATAATGGACTCGCCGACCTGGCTATGCGCAGCAAAATGGACGACGGCATCGAAATTATTGTTCGCAAAGATATCGCTTACTAGCGTCCTATCCGCTAAGTCACCCTCAATAAAGTTGTCACAGCAAACCAAATCTCTATGTCCAGTTGATAAATTATCAAAACAGACAGCGTCATGGTTTTGATCCTGAAGAGCCCTTAGCATGTGAGAACCAATGTAACCTGCACCACCGGTGACGAGCACCTTCATTATACTCTCCCGTAACGGTCTTCAAAACGCACGATATCATCCTCTCCCAAATATGAACCTGACTGGACCTCTATCAACTCAAGATTAACCTTCCCTGGATTCTCAAGAGCATGTACAGCTCCTTGTGGTATATATGTCGATTCATTTTGTGATAGCAAAAAGGTTTTTTCACCATTAGTTACCTTTGCAGATCCTGAAACAACAACCCAATGTTCTGCACGATGATGATGCATTTGTAAACTGAGTTTTGCTCCTGGTTTCACCGTGATACGTTTCACTTGATAACCGTCTCCTTTGTCGATGCCATCATATTTACCCCAAGGGCGGCAAACTTCTCGAGGAGTTTCCCACTCGCCGCGCTTAGCTTCTTTCAATTTGGCAACGATAACTTTTGTATCCTGAATACTGTCTTTGTGTGCTACCATCAAAGCATCCTTGGTCGAAATAATGACCAAGTCATCTACTCCAATCGTCGCGACTAGCTTATCATCCGATCTTATGTAGCAGCCCCCTGAATCATGAGTAATAACATCACCAAGGCAAGAGTTACCATTACCATCCTTATGGCTTATGTCCCAAAGTGACGACCAAGATCCTATATCATTCCAGCCAGCATCCATCTCAACCACTATCGCATCAGTAGTTTTTTCCATGACCGCAAAATCAATCGAGTCACTCGGACACGCTTCAAATTTTTCATTATCAATTCTCAGAAAATCTGAATCAGGCTCAGATCCAGCAATCGATGCTTCGCAAGCCCTTAAAATATCTGGCCGGAACTTTTTAAGCTCTTGAAGATAACGGTTTGACTTAAATAGGAACATGCCGCTATTCCAGCAATAATTGCCCGAAGCTATATAGTCTTCAGCCATCTCAACCGTTGGTTTTTCCACAAAGCTACCCACAACAAAACCAGGTCCTTGCTGTTTACCCTTCTTGATATACCCATATCCCGTATGAGGCTCCTTTGGCATTATCCCAAAAGTAATGAGCTTTCCTGATTCAGCCAGTGGAACGGCCTGATTTACAGCAGTTACAAAAGACCGTTCATCTTGTATAACATGGTCTGCAGCGAGCACAAGAAGCAATGAATCATCTTTATCTGCAAGTGCGGCAAGAGCAATTGCCGGCGCAGTATTTCTGCCAACAGGTTCAAGTATCATAGAGCCTAGCCTGTTTATTTCACGTAGCTGCTCTGCAACAATAAAACGATGATCTTCATTGCAAATAATTACAGTTGAATGGACGTCCAAATTATCCAGTCGCTTCACTGTAGACTGCAGCATCGTATCCTCGCCCGCTAAGTGCAAAAACTGCTTTGGGTGCTTAGCTCTAGATAAGGGCCACAAACGGGTTCCTGAGCCACCTGCCATAATAACTGCTTTAATCACTATATTTTTCCTTTGTGCACATACCAATTAACGAATTTATCAATGCCGCTGGCAATAGAGGTTGATGGTCTAAATCCAAACTCATTTACAAGATCGTCTATGTCTGCAAAAGTAGTAGGTACATCTCCTGGCTGCATTGGTAAAAAGTTTTTCTTCGCCTTTTTATCACAGGATTTTTCAATCGCAGCAATAAAATCACATAGCATAACTGGATTATTGTTTCCGATATTAAATAGCTTATAAGGTGGAGTGACGGCACTTTCGGTATTAGCTTGTCGTATAGGTGCTGAGTCCACAACCCGCAGCACACCCTCAACAATATCATCAACGTAAGTAAAATCCCGCTTCATTTCTCCGTTGTTGTAAACGTCTATACTTTCGCCACTCAGAATGGCCTTTGTAAACTTGTAGTAAGCCATATCTGGCCTGCCATAGGGTCCGTAAACAGTAAAGAACCTAAGGCCCGTTGTTGGAATGTCATAAAGATGACTGTATGTATGCGCCATTAATTCATTTGACTTTTTAGTCGCTGCATAAAGTGAAATAGGATAGTCGACACGATCGTCTGTGCTAAAGGGTTGTTTCACATTCATCCCATAGACTGAGCTTGAGCTAGCATAAACCAAATGTTTTACCTTCGAATGGCGACAACCTTCTAGAATATTCACAAAACCCACTAAGTTTGAATCCACGTAAGCATGAGGGTTTTCCAGTGAGTAACGAACCCCCGCCTGCGCAGCGAGGTTTACCACCACATCAAACTTATGACTAGCAAATAGCTCTTCCATAAGTTCCCTATTGGCAATATCTGCTTTGATAAATTCAAAGTTTGATGACTTTGGGTGTTTAGCAATTTCATCCAACCTTAATTGCTTTAGAGCTGGATCATAATAATTATTTAGATTATCAACACCGATTACCTCATCACCACGCTCTAACAATGCCGTTGTAAGGTGAAATCCGATAAATCCTGCCGCACCAGTTACCAAAATTTTCATTTAGTCACTCCCAAACAAGTCACGTGTATATACTTTTGCAGTCACATCTAGTAACTCATCTGCCATTCGATTAGACAATATTACATTCGACACTTTTTTAAACTCAATCAAAGATTTTAAGACCTTTGAATTAAAGAAATACTCCTCATCCAGAGATGGCTCATAGATAACAACACTAACTCCTTTAGCTTTAATACGTTTCATAACACCTTGAATAGCCGAAGACCTAAAATTATCACTCCCCTCTTTCATCACAAGACGATGGAACCCAACAACTTTCGGGTTTTTCTTTAAAATCTCGTCGGCAATAAAATCTTTGCGGATTCCATTTGAAGACACAATCGCCTGAATCAGCGTCTGAGGGACCTGGTCATAGTTTGCCAAAAGCTGCTTGGTATCTTTTGGAAGACAATACCCACCGTAACCAAAGGAGGGGTTGTTATAGCCATCACCTATGCGCTCATCGAGACACACGCCGTTAATGATACTCTTGGTGTCGAGATCATGAGCCAACGCATAAGAGTCCAATTCATTAAAGAAAGAAACACGCATCGCGAGGTAGGTATTTGCAAACAACTTCACCGCTTCAGCCTCAGTGGAGCGGATGAAAAGTGTCTCTATATCTTCTTTTTCAGCACCCTGCCTCAGCAGATACGCAAATTCTGCGCCTGCCTTACACTGACTACCCATAATGATTCGTGATGGATAGAGGTTATCTTTAAGCGCCTGACCCTCTCTTAAAAACTCAGGTGAGAAAATAACGCGTTCAGTCTTGAATTTTTCTTGAAGCCATTTTGTGTGGCCGACTGGAATTGTCGATTTAATAACCACCAGCGCGACCTGATTGATGCTAAGCGCATCCGCAACCACAGCGTCCACTGAACTAGTATCAAAACAGTTTCTACCTGAATCATAGTTAGTGGGTGTCGCCACAATGATAAAGATAGCATCTTTATAGGCGACTTGTTTGTCCAAAGTAGCGGTCAGGGATAATGACTTTTCGGCTAAGAATGATTTGATCTCTATATCGGCAACCGTGGATTGCTTATTGTTAATCCTGCCGACTCTTTCAGCGTCAATATCCAGCACGGTCACATCGTTGTGCTGCGCCAAGAGAACCGAGAGTGACATTCCCACATACCCCGATCCAACCACTGTTATTTTTGTTTTGTTAGCCAAGATGATTAAACTCTTATAGTGTTAACATTAATGTTGATTGTTTTTTCTTTTATAGACTCCAGAAACTCCGGAAATTCAAACTTTGCGAGCCTGACAACTGATAATAGCCTTTATCACTGCCCAGACACACCGCTCATCGCCGCACTCTCAATCATCTGTGAGGACCTTAGTCGACTCAGCGTAATGAGGTAAACAGCAAACTGCAGGCCAAAAACACCAAACCAGGCATTGCTCTCAACAGGGATCCAGTCAAGGGCGTAAACTATCAAACAGACCCCTGATGAGGCTCCACTGATGGTCAAACCTGTCAAGGAGTTAGGCGTAACCCGTGACTTAAAACTTTGGCTATAAAAGGCATAAAGCCGGTTATGAAGGTGTCCGTTGTCAGCCTGAAACGGTGACAGCCCTTTGCGCATGCGGCGGACAACGCTCACCACAAAATCAACGCAGGGGTAGGACAAAAGGCACGCCATAAACCCGGCCGAAAAGTCTCCCTCGGCCACACCCAGCAATCCATAACACACCAGCGCGGCACCAAGCCCGTAGCTGCCCATGTCTCCGAGAAAGAACCAACCCGACACGACATTAAAAATTAAAAACATCAGGCAGACAAAGAACAGCACACCCTCGGCAGGACGGCCATACTCTAAAAACAATAGCCCAAAAGCGATGGTTGCCACTCCGGGGATCAGGCCGTTGGCACCGTCCGCCATGTTAAAGGCATTGATAAAGCCAACACAAAATACTGTGCAAAGACCCCAGGCAATTAAGGGGAAAGAGAGCAAGTAATCGATGCCCGGGACGCCTATGGATGAGGGCACTACATTCGGCGTTGTCCAGAGGAAAAAACCAAACACCAGCAGCTTAACCACCAGCCGAAAATACGGGCTCAATAAATCCGCCTTGATATCCTCAGCACCACCCAGAATCACACACACAAAGACCGTGGACCAGAGGTGCAGGAAGGTCACATCACGCACCACACCGGGGGTATAAGAGCTCAATAGGACCATACCAATAAGGAACAGAATAAAGGTAATAACAATGGCAACGCCACCCAAGCGAGAGGAGTTTATAGAGCT
>ENA-OQVM01000083-OQVM01000083.1-marine-metagenome-genome-assembly--contig:-NODE-83-length-141924-cov-5.802393_pt1 | contig 141924 bp, 139 predicted proteins | sample MGYA00237776_ERZ505498 | MGnify/ENA primary metagenome ERZ505498 (study PRJEB26159, sample SAMN06265151) | marine metagenome | isolation source: Helgoland LTER site | place: Germany:Helgoland, sampling...
CCCCACTGCTGCCTCCCGTAGGAGTCTGGGCCGTGTCTCAGTCCCAGTGTGGCTGATCATCCTCTCAGACCAGCTACGGATCGTCGCCTTGGTGAGCCATTACCCCACCAACTAGCTAATCCGACTTGGGCTCATCCAATAGTGCAAGGTCCGAAGATCCCCTGCTTTCTCCCGTAGGACGTATGCGGTATTAGCCTGCGTTTCCACAGGTTATCCCCCGCTACTGGGTAGATTCCCAAGCATTACTCACCCGTCCGCCGCTCTACTCGCCCCGAAGGACTTTCGCGCTCGACTTGCATGTGTTAGGCCTGCCGCCAGCGTTCAATCTGAGCCATGATCAAACTCTTCAGTTCAATCTGTTTAACCTCACCAATTAAGGAGAGGGAACGGTTACGCAAAACTTGCTTTACCATTCAAAATCTCAGTTTCATACAACTGTACGCTTATCACATTCATAAATGATTGCGTGAGCTACTTGTTACATGATGTTTAGTTATCCAACATCAATTAGCAAGTACCCACACGCATTGCTTGATTAATTTTTTAAAGAACGATTCGCTCATCAGAGCGGGGGGCGTATTCTATAGATCGCCGACCCTTTGTCAACAGTGAAAGTGTAATTAATTAACTTTAATTTCACTCTCTAATTTCTTGCTTGTTTTGCTTCTCAACATTGCTGTTGGGAGCGCGCATTCTAGCGTCGAAATTACTTATGTCAACAGCTGGATACAAATAAATATGAAGCTCTTATTTTTCCAATTTTTGCTGCTGTGTTCTTAGCAGCTCATCCTGTTGGGAGCGCGCATTCTAGCGTCGAATCTGCTCATGTCAACAGTTGGATATAAATAAATATAAAGATCATATTTTTCCACTTTTTGCCGCTGATTTTTTAGCGGCTCACCCTGTTGGGAGCGCGCATTCTACAGACAGGCCGCATACTGTCAACAAGTATTTGGTTTTATTTTCAGACTGACTAAAAAGTGGTCAAAAAAGCAGCTAAACCCGCTCAAATAGGTGGTATTTCTTCTTGCCCAGACGGACTAGATAGAAGCGGCCGAAAAGCGCACGGTCAACAGCGAAGCATTCAACCGCTTTCATATTGTCTTCAGCACCCCTGGCAACGCCATTAATAAACACTGAATTTCGCCCCAAGGCATCCTTTACTTCACGGCCGGCTTTCGCCATTCCGCAATCAGTGAGTAAATTTGTTAACGGCTTTTCGACTAAATCAGCATCCGATAACTCAGATGACGGCATACCATCTAATCGCAGGTGCTCAAAATCTGTCTCGGATAATCGATCCGGTTCACCATTAAATAGTGCTTCGGTTATTCGCAGTGCAGCAGCCAACCCCTCCTCACCATGAACCAACCTGGTCGCCTCTTTGGCCAACACAGCTTGCGCTTGCGGTCTGCCCTGAGCCTGACGGTCGGTTTCTTCGATCGCGGCTATCTCCTCTATAGAGAGGAACGTGAAATAATGCAGGAATTTATAAACATCTGCGTCCGCTACATTTAACCAAAACTGGTAAAACGCTAGCGGGGAAGTCTTATTCGGATCGAGCCAGACTGCACCGGCTTCGGTCTTGCCAAACTTTGTACCGTCGGCTTTGGTGATTAAAGGCACTGTAAGCGCAAAGCAATGAGACTTATTTTGCCGTCGGCTGAGATCTATACCACCAACTATATTGCCCCACTGATCACTACCACCCACCTGCATGGTGCAGTCGTAACGACGATTGAGCTCGGCAAAGTCCATACCCTGTAATAGAGAGTAGGAGAATTCGGTAAACGAAATTCCCGAGCCCTCACGATCAAGACGCTGCTTTACTGACTCTTTATTGATCATATTGTTTACTGAGAAGTGCTTACCCACATCGCGCAAAAACTCCAGCGCCGACATCTCTGCAGTCCAATCGAGGTTATTAGCGACAATCGCCGAGTTTTCGCCACAGTCGAAATCAATAAACTGACTGACCTGACTTTTTATCTTATCCGCCCAGCCTGAAATCACATCCGGCGTATTAAGCTTGCGCTCGGCAGCCTTAAAACTCGGATCGCCAATCAGTCCAGTAGCACCACCCACCAAGGCAATCGGTGTATGCCCGGCTTCCTGAAAACGCTTTAGAACAAGTAGCGGCACAAGGTGACCAAGATGCAGGCTGTCAGCGGTAGGATCAAAACCACAGTAGAGTACTCGCGGTTGATCGAGATGGGTTTCTAATTCTTCTTCTGCAGATACCTGCGCAACAAGGCCGCGCTGGCGCAATTGATTGATTAACTGACTGCCACTTTGTTTCATCGGAACTGGTTTCACTGGTCACTATTTAGGAGCGCCAACTCTACACATTGAGGGCGCAAATACAAGATTTTATCGCCTACATATATGCTGCTACATTATAAGTAGTACTCAGTTAGCTCGCAAAAAGCACGAGCTTGTCTCTGTAACTTGTTAATTTATTGAGCTAAACTTGCGAAAATCTCACAGCATTGGCTTTTTATGACAGTGAATAAAGTGCGCAAAACGGTTAGTTTGCTGCATTCCACTCTCAAGGACTTTCCGCGACACCATCTTATGATGGCCTCGGCCGTTGGCTGCTGCCTGCTGGTTCTGGCGCTCTACCCGGTTAGCGACGCAGAAGCCAATCGCAAGATTGCAGAGTCGATAGAAATTCCTGTGGCGACTCAGCCACTGCCAATTGCACCAGAAGAGATCGCACCCGCATTGAGCTGGACAGAACAGCGCGTCTCCTCCGGCGATAGCCTCTCTACTCTATTTACCCGCGCAAAACTCACCGCTATAGATGTCTACCAAGTCTCTTCATCACAGGATGGTAAGCTACTGCGCAATCTCTATCCCGGTGAACTATTCCGCTTTGGCCTCGACAATGTTGGTCAGCTTCAGGAATTGCATCATGTGCAGTCGAAGCTAGTCAGCCGCGTGTTTACTCGTGAAGGTAAAAGCTACAGCTCTGAGCAGCGGGTACTGGAACCAGATACATTATTAAACTACCGCGAGGGAGTGATTAAAGACTCTCTCTATATGTCAGGTCTGGAAGCTGATCTGCCAGACAAGCTTATTATGGAACTGGCCAATATATTTGCCTGGGATATCGACTTTGTTTTCGATATCCGCAAAGAAGATTCATTTTCGCTGCTGTTTGAAGAAAACTTTCTTGAGGGCGAGAAATTAAGCGTAGGTGATATTGTTGCCGCGACCTTTACCAACCGCGGAAAAACTTATCAGGCGGTGCGCTACACCAATGATCAGGGTGTCACCAACTATTACACTCCAGAGGGTCTAAGTATGCGCAAAGCCTTTCTGCGCACCCCGCTGGATATCTTCCGAATTAGCTCTGGGTTTAATCTCAAGCGTAAACACCCTATTCACAAGAAGATTAAAGCCCACCGTGGTGTCGACTATGCAGCACCGAGAGGCACACCGGTTTACTCAGCCGGTGATGGCAAAGTTATTGCCGCCGGCTACAGTAAAGCCAACGGTAACTATGTGTTTGTTCAGCACGGCCAGACTTACATTACAAAATATCTTCACCTCAATAAGAAAAAAGTGCGCAAAGGGCAGTCTGTTCGTCAGCGTCAGCTAATCGGTACAGTCGGCTCCACAGGCTATGCCACAGGGCCGCACCTGCACTATGAATTTTTGGTTAACGGCGTACATCGCAATCCACGCACCGTTAAACTTCCTCAGGCCAACCCAATCCCCAAAGCTGAGCTTATGGCATTTCAAACCACCACCCAACCTATGTTGAGGCAACTCGCACAGCATGGGGGCACCAGCACCTTTGCCGGAAGCGAAGCGGCGGCAGATATCAATAGCGGCACCTCCAGTGCCAACTAAGCTGCACTAATGGCCACCCCAAATATTTATCTGGGACTGATGTCCGGCACTAGCATTGATAGCATCGATGTAGCAGCGGTTGAATTTACCCATGATATTCCTCAAGTTCTCGGCAGCCACTCTCACCCTATACCTGAAAAGCTCAGAGAGCAGATTCTCAATCTCTGCCTGCCGGGTAAGGATAGCGTGCAACTGTATTGCGAAACCGACAATCAGCTCGGCGAGTTATTTTCCGAAGCTGCTCTAAGATTAATCGATTCACTGAATATTCAACCGAATCAGATTGCAGCTATTGGCAGCCATGGGCAGACTATCCGTCACTTGCCGCCCTCCTCCGGCACAAACACAGAAAAAGCCGGCTACAGCCTACAGATTAGCGACCCCAATATTATTGCCGCGCGAACCGGCTGCACTGTAGTCGCAGATTTTAGACGCGCCGATATGGCACTGGGCGGACACGGCGCACCACTGGTTCCCGCATTCCATCAACGGCTCTTTTCACACCCGGAAAAAAATCGGGTTATTGTCAATATTGGTGGCATCGCCAATATCACAGTGCTCGCCGCAAATGGCGATTGCAGTGGCTACGATACCGGGCCAGGAAATATACTGATGGATAGCTGGTGTCAGCGACATCTTGGTACTGCCTTCGACAACAACGGCGACTGGGGAAATAGCGGCACGGTCGATAACCAACTTTTAAGCCAGCTAAAGTCGCACAGCTTTTTTGCTCAGTCCGCACCCAAAAGTACTGGCCGTGAAGAATTCAATCAACGTTGGCTTGAAGAGCAATTGGCTGGGCATGATCTGCCGGCAGAGGATATTCAGGCAACCTTAATGCAATTAACCGCAGAGGGTATTGCCGATCAAATCAAGCATCTCGATCTACCCATCAGCGAGGTTTTTGTCTGTGGCGGTGGTGTGCTTAATGGCGCACTAATGCAGCGACTTGCAAAGGCCATACCTGAATCAACCGTCCGCTCAACATCCGAGTTGGGACTGGATCCAAATTGGGTGGAAGCCTGCGCTTTTGCCTGGTTGGCTAAACAAAGACTGGAAGGGAAACCGGGCAATTTACCTAGTGTAACCGGCGCTAGCAAAGAAGCTATTTTAGGTGGAATTTACCTCGCCTAAAAGTAGCTGTACTCCTGCTCTTCAAGCAACCGACTCACCTCCGCCGGACCAAATGGTACCGAAGAGACAAATGGCAGTAGAGTCGCCTTATCTAAGCCCTCCCGCTCATAGCTAACCTGACAAACTTTGACATCTATTACTTCAAGCGCCGAAAGCCGTGCCGCCAAATCAACTATAGGTTTAAAGCTGCGGTAATTTTCTTTAAAGAAAATCTCCACATCCGGGCCATAGATAACAAAGGCAATCGGCGGTATTGAAGAGGCAGCTTGGGAATCCTGATACTGTTTTGATTGGAAGTACGCTTCGGCGCGCTGAAGAGCTTCGTAAACCTCATCGGCCTTATCGAGATTGATTCTGGCCACATAGCCAGTCACCGTTTTGCTGTCTGCGGTAATTAGCTGATCGGCAGCCCAGGTAGGGTTAACCTGCGCCAGAAATAAATTGGGTAGCAGTGCTAATAGAAATAGCCATCGCATACTGAACATCCTTGCTCACATAAAATTGTTTTAGATAGAAAAAGAGGCGCCACAACCACAGGTAGTTGAAGCATTGGGATTGGTAATCAAAAATCTTGACCCCATTAGTCCCTCTTCATAGTCGACCGTCGATCCGGCCAGATATTGGTAGCTAAGTGAATCGATCAATACTGTAACGCCGTCACGAGAAACCGCTGTGTCATCTTCAGCCATCACATCTTCAAAAGAAAAACCATATTGAAACCCCGAGCAGCCGCCGCCAGTCACATAGACACGCAACTTTAACGCTTCGTTGTCCTCTTCCTTTTTGAGGTTCTGCACCTTGGCTACTGCGCTTTCGGTAACCTCTAGAACTGAGGGTGTAAATGTTTCAATGCCTGACATTTTTTCTCCGTGTTTCCTATGATTCCAAACTGTCCTATTTTAACAGTCTTATTTAAACAGCTTCGTCGCGGTCGGTGGGGACCTCATTGCGATCAGCTGGAAACGGTGTGATATTTGACTCGGCGGAATGATAAACAAAACTGCCGACAACTTCAGCGCCTTTCTCTATTCCAATCAAGTTATAGTTTAAATTACCTTCGACTACCGCTTTCGCAGCTAATTCAACCAGCTCGCTAGCGTATAGATCGCCTTTGACATGACCGTTAACAATAATAGTCGCAACCTCGATATTACCACTCACCGAACCGCTCTCTAAAACTCGTACCCGAGACTGATCGCCCGCGGCGCTAACATTGCCAATCACCTCACCTTCAATCTCTAGATTGCCGGTGAAACTTATATCGCCAGTCAACTGAGTGCCAGCGGCAATTAGCGTGGTGGTTCCGGCATTAAAACGATTTTCATTTTTAAAACGTTTCAAACCCTTAAATTTAGGCATCTTTCACCCCTTAAATTTTCCAGTCATATTTTTGATCGAACTGTGTCTTTTCCATCCACGGGTAACGAAGCGTTATGCGCACCTGCCGGGGCTCAAAATTGTCCGGCAAGGTCATAGCACCCCGACTGATTGAGAAATATTTAAATTCCATCTTTAGCGGCAATTTTTCAACCTCAGGATCAAGCTCTGCCAGCGTGAACCTGGCCTCTTTTCCATCGAGCAATCCAGAAACCCAAAACTTTGCCGAGACACTTAGCGTCTTCATCTTTTCTGTCTTTTGTCTTGCTACCCAACGATAACTGACTCGCCCATCATCGAGCAGATTTAACTTTAGATCTGCCACTGAGAGCCCATTAGGCTGGCTGCCATCCTGCAGCAATTCACGATAGAGTTTTAATTCCTCATCGCGCTGGTAAATACTTTTCTGTAAAACAATCATTTCCTGGCGGGTACTTTCCAGTGCCGCAGAATCCACTTTCAGATTGAGCTCGAGTCGACTCAGCTGCTGCTGGTGACTTGCAACTGTCGCCTCGAGTCTGGCCGCGAGCACTTCGAGCCGCGCCTTCTCCTGCATTTCATCCTTGAGAGTCTCTCTCTCCGAGGATTTGCCGAAGAAGAACATCGCAACCATAAGCGCGGCAAACACCAACGCCACAAGGTACGCCAACTGCGGCCGGTAGGGAAGAACAATGGATTTTACTTCACTCATTAGGGCAGTAGTGCCGGCGCACTTAAGCCACTGTTTTCAGGTAGCCCGAAGATAATATTCAGACATTGTATACCCTGACCTGAGGCTCCTTTGGTAAGGTTATCTTCCACCACCAGAACCACGACCTTGTTGCCGCCACCGGGGCGACAGACGGCAATACGGCAGACATTGGAGCCGCGAACCGAGCGGGTCTCTGGGTGACTGCCGGCGGGCAGCACATCGACAAAGGGCTCATCTTTATAGCGCTGCTCAAAGAGCGCCTGGATATCAACCTCTTTAGTCAGGTTGGCATACAGGGTGGTATGTATACCTCTGTTTATAGGTAACAGGTGAGGCACAAACGTAAGGTTAATATCGCCTGCATCGGAATTTCCAGCGGCAATATCGCCGAGTCCCTGAACAATTTCCGGATGATGACGGTGACCAGAGGACGCATAGGCCTTAAAGCTATCGCTCATCTCTGAGTGCAACGTGCCAATACTGGCCTGACGACCGGCACCGCTAACACCAGAAGCGGAGTTGGCAATAAGGTCAGTCACATCGATACAGTCAGCCTCCAGCAGAGGCAAAAAGCCCAGCTGAACACTGGTTGGATAACAGCCCGGGCAGGCGATAAGGCTAGCGCCTTTAATCGCTTCGCGATTAACTTCCGGCAAGCCATAGACTGCCTGAGGTATCAAATCGCGAGCGCTGTGGGGCTGGCCGTACCAGCTCTCCCAGAGGTCCGCATCTCTAATTCTAAAGTCAGCGGAGAGATCTATAACCCTGACCCCGCGCTGTAAAATTTCTGCCACCATGCTCTGCGCCACACCATGGGGGGTAGCAAAGAACACAACATCACATTCTGAGAGTTGATCTACATCCGGCGCCGAAAAGGCCAGATCGATTACACCTCGCAGATTGGGATACAAATCAGCAACCGGCAGACCTTTTTCGCTGCGCGAAGTAATCACCGTTACCTGCGCCTGTGGATGGCCGGCCAGCAGCCTTAATAACTCAACACCGGTATATCCGGTTGCACCTACAATTCCAACTTTAATCACTTGTCTTCTCTTGTGTCTTCTCTAATTAGTTATCCAGAATCAAACCATCGGTCTATAATACCCGAAAATTACAGTCTAAACGGGAGATATTAAATGTACGCATGGGTTTTGTCCTTCCATTTAATCGCCGTTATCTGCTGGTTTGCTGCGCTGTTTTATCTGCCGCGCCTGTTTGTCTATCACGCAATGTCAGATGACGCGGTGAGTATCGAGCGCTTTAAACTGATGGAGCGCAAACTCTACAATGGCATTGCCACCCCCTCCATGATCGCCACCGTGATCTTCGGCGGCTGGCTGGTACTGCTAAATCCCGATTATTATTTGAGCCAACTGTGGTTTCAATTAAAAGCACTGCTAGTAGTAGTACTCATCGCCTACCACTTTGTCTGTGCCGCCTATATGAAACAACTGAGCAGTGACCGCAGCACTAAGACTCATGTGTTTTTCCGTCTGTTTAATGAAGTGCCGGTGCTGTTTCTGGTGGCCATTGTGATTTTGGTTATCGTAAAACCCTTCGGCTAGAAACCTTTAAAAACCGCTACCAGGCTGATCAAGATAGGCCTGCTCAGCCGCCGTATTATCGCGCTCGAGGATACTGTTGCGATGGGGGTAGCGGCCAAACTGCTGGATCACCTGTCGATGACGCTCGGCAAAATCCACAAAGCCCATAAACGTATCACTATTCTCCAGCTCAGCCAGTTCAGTAAACTGTTTCACCGAGAGCTCCTGCATCTCGCGGGACTCTGCATGCTCCAGCGGCATATAAAAAAATACCCTACATATAAAGGGCAATTCAATATCATGCTTTAAAGCCATACCGTCCAGACACCAGCTCAAGGCCAATTCATCCTGGCCAAATGCCCGAGCTGTATCGCGATACATATTGCGTGAAAACTGGTCGGCAACAATAATCGCCGCCAGACGGCCTTTGGGACTCTCAAGCCAGTGGTCGTAATCACCGTTAATCAGCCCCTGTAATCCGTCGGCAAAATTCTTTCGTATCAGAGCATCAGTCTGGGGATTTTTTTGCCACCAGAGTGGAGATTGGCGCTTTGCCAAACTCGGGTCGTTGAGATCACTGCCAAACCAAAACTCGATTACCTGTCCTATTTCCATGAATATTGTCCTTTAGATTGCGCTTTAGATAGCCCTTTGGATAGCATCACTGCCTTATATTCAGGATAATACACAATTAGCAATTTCGCCCTAAAGTGGCTTTTACCCGATCAGGAAATCTACATGACTCTATCGCGCTCCAAACAACTTTTCGAAGCAGCTCAGAAACATATTCCCGGTGGCGTTAACTCGCCAGTGCGAGCTTTTCGCGCTGTCGGTGGCACACCGATATTTTTTGATCGCGCCAAAGGCCCCTATATGTACGATGCCGATGGCAAGCGCTATATCGACTATGTAATGTCCTGGGGGCCAATGATACTGGGCCACGGTCATCCGGTGGTTTTAGATGCCATTCGCGAACAGTTAGAAAAAGCCATGACCTTTGGCACCCCCACCGAACTGGAAATCTTACTGGCCGATAAAATCTGCGAGCAGGTTCCAGGCATGGATATGGTGCGTATGGTCAACTCTGGCACCGAAGCGACCATGAGCGCCATACGACTGGCGAGAGGCTATACAGGCCGCGATAAAATTATTAAGTTTGAGGGCTGCTACCACGGTCACTCCGACTCACTGCTGGTAAAAGCCGGCTCCGGCGCCCTTACATTGGGTGTCCCCAGCTCACCCGGCGTTCCCGCCTCTCTGGCCGATCACACAGTGACCCTAAACTATAACGATATAGAGCAGGTAAAAGAGACCTTTGCCGAGATCGGCGAACAGGTTGCCTGCATTATTGTTGAGCCTGTGGTTGGCAATATGAACTGTGTTCCACCGATTCCCGGATTTTTGGAAGCCCTGCGTGAGTGCTGTACAGCATCTGGTGCGGTACTGATTATTGATGAAGTGATGACCGGTTTCCGTATCGGTCCACAGGGCGCAAGTGCCTACTACGGTATCGAGCCAGATCTAATCTGCCTGGGCAAGGTAATCGGCGGCGGTATGCCGGTTGGTGCCTTTGGCGGCAAGCGCGAGATTATGGAACAGATTTCACCCCTTGGCCCGGTCTATCAGGCCGGTACTCTCTCTGGCAATCCAGTTGCAATGGCCGCAGGTCTGGCAACCCTTAATCAGGTTTCACAGCCGGGCTTTCTCGATCCATTAGTCACCCATACAGATCAGTTGGTCAATGGACTTCGCGAGCGCGCAGCCGCCGCAGGTATTCCCATGACCAGTAACCATGTCGGCACCATGTGGGGACTGTTCTTCTCTGAGGAAGAGAAAATCATTAATTACTCTCAGGTGATGAACTGCGATACGCAGCGATTCTCAACGTTCTTCCACGGCATGTTAGACGAGGGTATCTATCTGGCACCGGCTTCCTACGAAGCGGGCTTTATGTCTGCTGCACATACGGATGAAGATATTCAATATACGCTGGATGCCGCTGAGCGGGTATTTAAAACGCTGTAAAAATAGCCCATATCATTAGGCTCCCGGCCCCTTGAACAAGGAAATGCGTTATAAGCTCTTGATTTTATTAGAGCCCTTCCCTTGCTCAAGGGAAAACCCTGTTATAAAAATAATAGGCCACAGGCTTGAATTGCCGGACGCCAAAAAATGGGGTATGTTCGCATCTTATTGAAGTGGAAAGAAAATCCCCTCGAGGCTAAGAGAGGTGTCCCCTTGCTCAATAGACTCCCCGCTATAAAGCCCCCTGGCTTATTAATTAACTGTTAAGTGCTAAAGGAGAGACATGGCGCGTAGTAAATCTGATATATCAAATAGTGCTATCAGAATCTTTCTTCAAGATGTTGGCAAGTATTACGATAAGGCAAGAGGGTTTGAGCCGTTCGGCCCAAAAGCTGCTCAAAAAGATGAACTACTTGAATCCTTTGGGGGGCAATGCTGTTTCTGTGGTACGCCAATCGATCGTAAGTCATTGTCGCAAGATCACCTAATTCCAATGAATAAATCATCATTGGGGTTACATGCCTGGGGTAACGTAGTCCCTAGCTGTTCCTCTTGCAACAACGAGAAGCAACAAAAGCCTTGGCAGGAATTTATAGTAACTAAAGCTGGTAGTAAATCACCAGAAAGAACTAATAGAATTCATGAGTTTGTTGCTTCAAAAAATTATGACCCAACATTAAATTTGCATGAGTTCGCAGACAATCTCTACGAAGATGTGGGTCAAGTGGCAATGACGTTAATAAATCTTAGGTACCAGCAAGCTCAAGATGGTATCAAAAAGCTACTGGGGTAAAGCACTTAGCAAGTTACTCCAGCTGAGTAAGGCGTTCTGCGGCGAGGGGTATAGTTTTACAACCTCCAACGATACCGATTACTTTTATATAGCAACATAGGAATGCTGTCCTCGTAATTTTTCCGTATCATGGCGCAATAGTTTTAGTCGAAAATATTTTTTGGAGTACTGATGAGCTTTTCAAGCCAACGTGGCGCCTACCCCTACAGCAGAATGCGCCGCACGCGTTCTGCAGATTTCGCTCGTCGCCTGATGCGCGAATCTTCACTTAGTGTCAACGACCTGATCCTACCGCTATTTGTTATTGAGGGCAGCGGACAGCGAGAATCCGTAGCATCCATGCCCGGCGTCGAGCGTCTATCGATTGATCTACTGGTTGAAGAAGCCCGCGAAGTTGCCGCTCTGGGGATTCCCGCTATCGCGCTCTTCCCAGTGACCCCTGAAGATAAAAAATCTCTGCTTGCCGAAGAAGCCTACAACCCAGAAGGCCTAGCCCAGCGCGCAGTTCGCGCCATTAAAGCCGCTGTACCCGAACTCGGTGTCATTACCGATGTCGCACTGGACCCTTTTACCACCCATGGTCAGGACGGCATTATTGATGAACAGAACGGCTATGTGCTTAACGATATCACTGTCGAAACTCTGGCCAAACAAGCCCTATCCCATGCCGAGGCCGGTGCCGATATAGTCGCCCCCTCGGATATGATGGATGGCCGTATCTGTGCAGTTCGCGAAGAGCTGGAGGAAGCGGGTTTTGTTAACACCATGATTATGGCCTACGCCGCCAAATACGCTTCCAGTTACTACGGCCCGTTCCGCGATGCAGTGGGTTCAGCAGGCAATATTAAAGGTGGCGATAAAAAAACCTACCAGATGGATCCGGCCAATAGCGACGAAGCACTGCATGAGTGCGCTCTGGATCTGGAAGAAGGTGCCGATATGATTATGGTTAAACCCGGCATGCCCTACCTGGATATAGTTCGCCGGGTTAAAGACGAATTAAAAGCCCCGACCTTTGCCTATCAGGTCAGTGGCGAATACGCCATGCACTGTGCCGCCTTTGAAAATGGCTGGCTGGAGCGCGACGCGGTTATTTTAGAATCCCTACTGGCATTTAAGCGCGCCGGAGCCGATGGCATCCTCACCTACTTTGCCAAGCAAGCTGCCCTGTTACTCAATAAAAATTAAGAACCCATAATGCTTAGAGTTGATAAATATATTAGCAATGCGACGGATCTTTCACGCTCCGAAGTTAAGCGCATGATCAAATACGGTGAAGTCACCGTCGACGACGAACCGGTCACCAATCCCGGGCAAAAAGTCTCCGGCAGTGAAGATATCTGCATCGAGGGCTCGGCGATTAGCATGCCGACAAACCGCTACTTTATGCTGAACAAACCGGCCGGCGTTGTCTCAGCGACCAAAGATAACAACAACAGTACCGCCCTCGATCTTATCTATGAACACCGCAGCGCCGAGCTACAAATCGCCGGGCGACTGGATATAGATACCACCGGCCTGCTGTTAGTCACCGATGACGGACAGTGGAATCACCGCCTGACATCACCGCGCAGCGATTGCCAAAAGATTTACCAGGTCAAACTGGGGGTGCCTATCAGCCCCGACTATCAGGAAAAGCTCGCCAAAGGCGTTTGGCTTGAAGGCGAAAAACATCCCTGCCTGCCGGCAACCATGGAAGTTATTGACGATCAGCATGTGCTGTTAAGCATTGCCGAAGGGAAATACCATCAGGTTAAACGAATGTTTGCCGCACTGGGCAATCATGTGGAAGCCCTACACCGTACCCAGGTTGGCGGCATCGTGCTGGATGAAGATCTTGAGCCCGGCGACTATCGGCCGTTAACCGAAGAAGAAGTTGCCAGTATCCATGAATGATCAAAGTGTTGAATTACTGGTTCAACAACTCTCTCGCTGTGAGGGAAAATGCTTAATTGTCGCCGATGAAAATTGGGCCAATGCTGGATGGCACAGTGTCGCCCATTCGGGCAATGCCAGCCGCACACTGTTTAGCAACCGCTATGAAATAGCCGAGAGTGCCAAACAGGCGGGTATTGAAACCTGCTTTAATGATTTTGATTTCTCAGTCCTTGAGGCGGCCAGTTTTGACTACATCCTGTTTCGCGTTTCCAAAGAGCGCCCGGTCAGCCACCATATAATCAATCAGGCCTCAGCACTGCTTAAAGCCGAAGGTCAGCTACTGCTTAGCGGCGAAAAAAATGACGGTGTTAAAACTTATACAGACCACGCCTGCAAATTATTTGGTGATAAATGCAAGCCGCAGAAACAGGGCAATTATTACCTTGCCTGCATCACTAAATACGCTGTTAGCAATAAGCTGCTGGACGATAAAGATTATTTAAATCTGCGTGCCATAAAGAGTACAGAAAATTTGCCCCTGCAGAGCAAGCCGGGGATTTTTGGCTGGAATAAAATCGATCAGGGCAGTGCATTTTTAATCGAGCATCTATCCGGATTTTTGCAGTCTTATCCAGAGGAAAATGCACCCCAGTCTCTACTGGACTTGGGTTGTGGCTATGGTTATTTATCCTGTGCAGCAAGCCTGTATGGTTTTCAAAAGATAACCGCAACGGATAATAATGCCGCGGCACTAAGAGCCTGCGAAGCAAATTTTGAGAGTTTAAAGATTAACGGAAATATTATTGCCGGTGATGCAGGTAGTCAGATTGATGAAAAGTTTGATGCAATTATCTGCAACCCGCCCTTTCATCAGGGCTTTAATATAGATAGCGCACTGACCGAGAAATTCCTCAATGCAAGCAAGCGTTTATTAGCTCCCAAAGGAAAAGCGTTGTTTGTAGTGAATAACTTTATTGCACTGGAAAAAAAGGCTAAGGATTATTTTTCCGAAGTAGAAGAAGTTGCCAGAAGCGGCTCTTTTAAACTGATTAGAGTTTCTCAGTAAGGTCATTGTCATCCTGAGCGAAGCCGAAGGATCTCCGCACAGACCATGAGATTCTTCACTTGCGTTCAGAATGACAGCAACAGAGAAGGAACCAGGTGGGTTCGAGAATGACGGTCGCAGGCTCGATACTTCCAAGCGTAGCTAGCTCCGCGACCGCTCCATACCTAAAGCCCCACTAAAGCCCCATCACCTGCTTAATAATCTCATTCTTAACCGGCTTTAAATTATCAACCTGACTCAACCCGATATTCCGCAATAACCGCAGCGCCAGATTATCCGCCGCAAAAAGCCGCTTAAACCCTTCCATCGCCGCCATCATCGCCAGATTCTCAGGCTTGCGCTGACGCTGATATTTATTCAGCGTCATCAATGAACCCAAATCATTACCGCGCTTAGCCGCCGCAGAAAGCGTATCCACCAACGCCGCTACATCGGCAAAACCCAGATTGACACCCTGCCCCGCCAACGGATGAATAGTGTGGGCAGAGTCACCCAACAGGGCCACCCGCTCAACCACATAATCCGTTGCATGACGCTGACGCAGAGGAATAGAATAACGCTTATCTACAGCAGTAATTTTGCCCAGACAGTGCTCACTGGCAAAACCCAGCTCGCGACAAAACTCCGCATCATCCAAAGCCATCAAGCGCTCCGCTTCCGCAGATTCCTGAGACCAAACCAACGAGCAGTAATGTTTATCACCGGCCTTATCCAGCGGCAGCAAAGCCAGAGGCCCAGTCGGCATAAAACGCTGCCAAGCGGTTTGCTGGTTTACCTGCTCGGTCTCAACCGTAGTGACAATCGCGCTGTGACCATAGTCCCACTCACGGGTAGGGAAATTAAACTGCTGACGAATGGCAGAGTTACCGCCATCGGCAGCGACTAACAGTGGAGCCGATAACAGTCGGCCATCATCCAATTCAAGCGTTACCTGCTGCTCTGAATCACTGTAGCTAGCAACCCTGACCGGACAGAGAAACGCAATATTATCCAACTGCTGGATCTTATTAAGCAGGCTCTCAACCACCAGAGAGTTTTCTACAATATGTCCCAGATTAGGCTGATGAACATCCTGAGAATTAAACCGAATTCGACCTGTACCTTCGGCGTCCCATACATCCATCGCCAAGTAAGCACTTACCCTTTTTTCCGCTATGGACTGCCAAGCGCCGCAACATTCCAACAGACTTCGCGACTTTTCGGTTAGCGCAGCCACCCGCGGATCAAATTTCTCAGGGCTATAGCTGGCACCCTGATGGGCTTCAATAAGCGCAAGTTTAAGTTTCGGATTGGCCTGTGCAAAAAGACAGGCGAACGCTGCACCGACCATGCCGGCACCGACAACAATCACATCGTATTGACGATTTTTTTGTTCAGCCATGCCCTGCCTCCTTGGTCGCCATACCCATTCCAAACTGAGCAAAACGACTGCGCAGCCCAGGAATTAAATCCATCATTAGCAAGCCAGAGTTTCGCCCCAGCGCAATGGCGGGGGATGACTGAGAAAATAGTTTCGGAAGGTTGTCGCTAAACAATAATGTGTTTTGCTGATCAGCTAGCTGTTGCTGCTGATAAGACTCAAGGGTTTCCAAAGTTGAGAAATCATCACCAGAGGATCTGGCACTGCCGAGCACATCGGCCAATACCGCAACATCGCGCAGAGACAGATTAAACCCCTGCCCGGCAACCGGATGCAGGCTGTGAGCCGCATTGCCCAATACCACCAGATTGCGCCGCACCTGTTCGGTCGATGTGGTTAACGCCAGAGGATAGGCGTGGCGCTCACCAATTTGCTGGAGAATTCCCAGCCGATAACCAAAGCGCTCTTGCAGACATTTCAAAAATTCTTCGTCGCTAGCAGCCAGCAATTGCTCAGCCTTTTCGGCGGGTTCTGTCCATACCAGTGCACAGCGAGGGCAACCCTGATAGTCGGGAAGCGGCAGCATTGCCATGGGCCCCTGATCGGTAAAGCGCTCGTAGGCAACACCATCATGAGGCTGTTCCAGCGCGATATTGGCAATAATGCCCTGCTGCCCATAAGGCTGTTGATCACTGTGGATACCGATTTTTTGTGCTGTCTGGGAATTGGCACCATCGGCAATCACTACTAGCGAGGATTCAAGAATCTGCTCACTGTCTTCAAGTGTTAGACGCATACCATTCTTTAGCGGCTTAATCGTCGCCACACGCGCCGGTGCCAATACCTCAACAGATGTTGTCGCCAGCTTTTCCAGCAGAACCGAGCCAATCCAGCGATTTTCAATCACATAACCTAGCGCTTCAACGCCAGCCTCATGGGCATCGATTCGGGTCAGGCCCATATGTCCGCGGTCGCTAACATGAATTTTTTTGATCTGACTGGCTTGGGACTGCAGTGCCGACCACAGGCCTGCAGCTTCAAAAATCTTGCGGCTACTCCAGGACAGAGCCGTGGATCGCGCATCAAAACTGGGACGGTATTCAGACTTATCCGACTGTTGATAAGCCTGCGCTTCAAGAAGTAAGACTTTCCATGGATGCTTTTGCTCGGCCAGCATTAGAGCCAGACTAATACCCACCATGCCGCCGCCGACAATAACAATGTCGTAACTGGCGCTGCTACTCTTAAGTGGTGGTACTGTCTCGCTCACATTTAGCCTGCCATCAGTAATTCTATTTCGCTGCGTTTCTTGGGTACGCCAGCGGTTAAGTCTTCGCAGCCGGTTTTGGTCACCGCGACATTGTCCTCAATGCGCACCGCCAATCCGCGCCACCTGTCCGCGACATTTTTACTGTCCGGCGCTATATAGATTCCCGGCTCAACGGTTAACACCATACCCGGTTCAAAATCTCGCCACTGCCCGTCAATTTTATAGTCACCTACATCGTGGACATCCATTCCCAGCCAGTGACCGGAACTGTGCATATAAAATTCTTTGCAGGCCTGCTGTTCAATTAATTCGCTGACATCGCCATTGAGAATTCCCAGATCAACCAAGCCCTGAGTGATCACCGCAATGGTTATCTCATTGGCAACATTGTAGGCAGCGCCGGGGGCAATTTTCGCCATCGCCTGAACCTGCGCCTCTAAAACAATATCGTAGATAGCTGCCTGCTCGCGGCTAAACTTCCCATTGATCGGAAAGGTGCGGGTGATATCTGCCGCATAGTTTTCATATTCGCAACCGGCATCTATAAGTACCAGATCGCCATTGTTAATTTTTTCGCGGTTCTCAATATAGTGCAGGATGCAGCCATTTTTCCCGCCACCGACAATGCTGGTATAGGCCGGAGCCGTGGCACCGGACGCCATAAACTCATGTTCGATTTCAGCCTGTAGCTGATATTCATAAATGCCGGGCTTGGCAATGCCCATGGCACGGCAGTGGGCGCGCGCTGAGATTTCACCGGCCTGACGCATTAACTTTAGCTCAGATGCAGTTTTTATCAGGCGCATTTCATTGACGATATGATCCAGATCGACAAATTCGCCCGGCGCTGAGGATCCGCCAATGCCGTTGACCCAGCTCATCAGGTGGCGGTCAAAATCCGCGTCTTTGCCTATGGCGTAATAGACTCGCTCTTTACCCTCTAACAGACCGGGCAAAATATCGTCGAGGTCGCCAATAGGAAAGGCATCGTCCACCGCGTAGTCCGCAACCGCACCCTCTGGGCCAACTCGATAGCCGTCCCAGGTTTCACGGAGCTTATCTTTTTCGCGACAAAACAGTATAGATTCACCCTGATCGCGGCCGGGGATTAGCACCAGCACAGATTCCGGTTCGGAAAATCCACACAGATAGCTGAGGTTGGTTGCTTGTTTGTAGGGGTAGAGGGTATCTCGAGAACGAACTTTTTCTGCCGCCGCGGCCACTATGGCAATGCTGTTACCCTGCATTGTCGACATCAGTTCTCGGCGCCTTGCGGTGTATTCTTTGGCGGTGATCATATCCTCATAACCCTCTGATTTTTGCCCGCGCCGGCAGAGCTGGATTAGTGGATAGTTGGCTCTGCGTCAGATCCAGCCTCTGGATGGAGGTCGCTGAAAATAAGTTGTACGGCAATACGTATATATTCGACCAACTCAGCATAATCGCGCTCGCCATCTTCATCTTCGCTGTCAAAGTCCACCGAGACCTGTCCGATAGCGGCAATATCTTCCAGCGCTTCTTTAGCATCTTCGGAAACTTCAAATTCGCTGCTCATGCCTTCGCCGAGTCCAGAGATATAATTGCTACACCAGGCACCCACAGCGACTAAACGCTCGGGTAGTGGTAGCTCATCATCAGGCAGGATTGGCTGAAAGATAAAAGTAATATCTTCCAGGCTGGTCAGCGCCTCTTCATAGAAATCACGCAGAGGGTTCTCAGCGGCTTCGCCCTGCTCTTCTGTCAGTCCCAACCAACTGGTAGAGGTCTTTATCAGGGTCTCCAGAGGCATGGTTCCGCAACACAAACGGCCGCATAAAAAGCCGTGAAATCCGGACGGATCGGCTTTTACCTGCAACTCAAAAAAAAGATCTTGCAACTGTTCAAATGTCATTTATCCACCTCAATATCACAGCGGCCATCCTAACATTCTATATATAGCACTGCACGCCAGTTTATTAATGTTGTAATTGACCAAATCTGCCACAATGCCTATAGTTAGTCGGCTTCAAGTGGTTAATACGGAAAAGTTCCCTGCTTATGAATGGTTACGAAGATCTCGAACAAAAACTGGATAGCTTGATTGAGCTGTGCCAGCAGCTTAAAAGTGAAAATCAGGCACTGCGTGAACGCGAGTCCACCCTGTCTGGTGAGCGCGGAAAACTGATGGAACAAAATGAAATGGCGAGACAAAAAATCGAAACCATGATCAGTCGCCTAAGAAACCTAAACGCAGAGTAGCTATGTCATCTATCTCACTTAAAATTCGCATCCTCGACAAAGAATATCAGGTCAACTGCAAGCCCGAAGAGCGTGAAGCTCTTGAGCTGTCTGCCAAGTTGCTGGATGAAAAGATGGAAGAGATTCGTCGCGGTTCTCATCTTATCGGTGTAGAGCGAATTGCTGTTATGGCGGCCCTCAATCTGGCTCACGATCTGATTCGCAGCGAACAGGATGTTAAAGCCGATGAACAGACATCTCATCTATTGCAGTCTATGAACTCCAAGCTCAGTTCTGTTCTTACAGATCTGAACAGCTAATTTCAGTCACGCTTTTCCCGGACAATTTTTCCGACAACTCCCTTTAGTCGACTCTTTTTTAAGCCTGCTCTGCTATACTTTTGCTTCCTGGGGTGTGCGCCAGTCAAGAAGTCCCTGAGCCGATAATTATTATCCGGTTTTTCTCCGTCAATATTGTTGTGCACTTCCGTGCGTCGGAAAGCCTGATATATTGCGAGCGAAGCCACCTTGAACTCTTCGGTTCGAGGCCACGTTGACAGCGGCACCTTGGGGTTTAATAAAGAGTTGTTTAACAATAGCGGTTACCTGCCAATGAATACTGGTGAGATACGCAAAACCATTCGAACCAAACGCCGAGCACTAACCCCGGCTCAGCAGCAAACTGCGGCCCAAAACCTGGCCACCCTTATCGCCCAACAAAGCTTTTTCCTACGGGCAAAACGCATCGGCATCTATCTTGCCAATGACGGTGAAATTGATCCTTCGCTGTTAATGGGTATCGCTCTCAACGCTAAAAAAGCCTGCTATTTGCCGATTATTCATCCACTGCAATTTAATCGACTCTACTTTGGTGAGTACCGCGAAGATGATCAGCTAAAGGCCAATCGCTTTGGTATTTTAGAACCGCAATTTAACTCAACAAAAATTGCGCCAATCTGGACATTGGATTTGATTCTACTGCCACTGGTAGCATTTGATCGCAGCGGCAGCAGAATTGGTATGGGGGGTGGATTTTATGACCGAACGCTGGCCGCTTGCGCCGACCAACCGCGCAGGCCAACCCTGATTGGGCTGGCCCACAGCTGTCAAGAAGTCGAGAGCATTTCACAGCAGAGCTGGGATATTCCCCTCGATCAAATAATCACTGAGCGCGAGATTATTAACGCTTAATCTTTATACCAACTGACTACTTAAGAGCCAAGAAAAAATTGGTAGGCTTCATTATCAGTCTCGTTGACGTAGTGATAACCGAGCTTATCGAGAAAGCCCGAAAGCTTTTTAATATCCTTTTTCGTCGCCTGAACACCGACCAGTACCCGACCAAAAGCCGAACCGTGATTGCGGTAGTGGAACATCGAAATATTAAATTCACTGCCCAACTGGTTTAAGAAATTCAACAGCGCACCGGGGCGTTCGGGAAATTCAAACCTAAACACCTGCTCTTCACCCACCTGCGGCGAACGACCACCGACCATATGGCGGATATGCAATTTGGCCACTTCATTCTCGGTCATATCCGATACCTGATAGCCCTTGCTGCGCAGATCCTCGACCAACTGATGACGATCTTCATCGCCGGTTACCTGAGCACCGACAAAAATATGCGCTCGCTTCTCATCGCTAAAGCGATAATTGAATTCCGAGATATTGCGCTTTTGCATGGCCGTACAGAACGACTTAAAGCTACCGGGTTTCTCATCGATGGTTACCGCTAATACCGCTTCGCGCTTCTCACCAATTTCGGTGCGCTCAGAGATATAACGCAGACGATCAAAATCTATATTGGCGCCACATTGAATAGCCAGCAAGGTCTGCCCTTCAACACCCTTCTGGTCGACATATTTTTTCAGACCGGCAAGACCCATAGCACCGGATGGCTCACAGATCGCGCGGGTATCGTTGTAGACATCTTTAATCGCTGCACAGATTTCATCGGTGCTGACGGTGATAACCTCATCGACCAATTCTTTTAAAAGTCTAAAGGTCTCTTTACCAATCTGCGCCACCGCTGTGCCGTCGGCAAAAATACCCACTTCTTTTAAGCGCACTCTGCGGCCGGCTTTTAAAGCGGCATCCAAGCAGGCGCTGTCATCGGCTTCGACAGCGATAATTTTTACGTCCGGGCGAACATACTTTATATAGGCAGCAACACCAGCACAGAGTCCACCCCCACCCACGGCAATAAAGACCGCATCCAGATCACCAGATAGCTGGCGCAGGATTTCAACGCCGATAGTGCCCTGACCGGCGATAACATCTGGATCATCAAAGGGGTGGATATAAACCAGACCTTTCTCTTCAACCAGCTTATTGGCATGAGCCGATGCTGCGTCATAGTTATCGCCAACCAGTACAACTTTGGCTCCGCGAGAGCGCACCGCATCAACTTTAATTTGCGGGGTTGTCTTGGGCATAACAATGGTCGCTTTTACGCCCATCTTTTTTGCCGCCAACGCCAGACCCTGAGCATGATTTCCCGCGGACGCTGCAATCACACCATTGGCGCGCTGCTGTTCCGAAAGCTGTCGCAGCTTGTTGTAGGCACCACGCAATTTAAATGAGAATACCGGCTGTAAATCTTCGCGCTTTAACAGCACCTGATTATTCAGTCGCTGGGATAGCAATGGAGCCGGATCTATAGGGGTTTCAACCACTAGGTCGTAGATCCGCGCATCGAGAATTTTTTTCACATACTTATTCGGCATTAGCTGTCCTCAACATGGAGGCTCCGCTTTGGGGTTTAAAGAAATTATTATTTAGGGGCAATGGTATGTTGATACAACAATTTTCGCCACCCTCAAAGCATTGAATCTGTTTTATTCCTGCTATCACCGTATAATCTCAATCTTCTGATGGCGGATAATTATCGAGGCAAACGGTGGATCAAGAGCAACTTAAGCACGCGGTGGCAGCAGCAGCTGTAGAATACACATTAACCAAGATTGATAGCGATAGCATTGTCGGCATAGGCACAGGCTCAACCGCTAACTTTTTTATCGACCTACTCGCTGAACACAAAGAAAAATTTCAAGCGGCTGTGGCTAGCTCTGAAGCTTCTGCCGATCGCCTGCGTGGTCACGGTATCGATGTTATTGAATTGAATTCTGCGCCGGAAATTACCCTCTATATTGACGGTGCTGACGAGGCCAACCCGCGCCTTGAGCTTATCAAAGGTGGCGGTGCCGCTCTTACCCGAGAAAAAATTGTTACCGCCGTTGCCGATGAATTTGTCTGTATCGCCGATGAGAGTAAATGGGTCGACTATCTTGGCACCTTCCCTCTGCCGGTTGAAGTGATTCCTATGGCGCGCAGTCATGTGGCTCGCGAGCTGGTTAAATTAGGTGGCGATCCGGTGTGGCGAGAAAATGTGATCACTGATAACGGCAATCAAATCCTCGATGTTCACCATCTCTACCCTGTTGGTTCGACAACCGATCTGGAAGAAAAAATTAACCAGATTACCGGTGTAGTGACCAATGGCTTTTTCGCCTGCAAGCCAGCCGATATATTATTTCTCGCCACTCAGCAGGGTATTGTTACCCATCACGCCGTAGATTGAAGCAGGAAGCAATTATGAAAAAGTACCATGTCTATGGTCTTGGTAATGCGTTAGTAGATACCGAAATTGAAGTAACAGATAACAACCTTAACGATCTCGGTATTGAGAAAGGTTTAATGACATTGGTCGATGAGGAGCGGCAGCATTTTTTGCTGGATAACCTTGCTGATCATATGGTGATGTCAAAGCTTGCCTGTGGTGGTTCTGCGGCCAACACAGTTATCTCTCTCAGCCAGTTCGGTGGCAAAAGTTTCTTCTCCTGTAAAGTTGCCGATGATGACAACGGTCGTTTCTATATGCAGGACCTTGCGGACAATGGCGTTGACCACAATGCCGATGCGCAAATATCCTCAGGAATTACCGGCAAGTGTCTGGTGATGATTACTGACGATGCCGAGCGAACCATGAATACCTTTCTTGGTACTAGCACTGAGCTGTCATCCGCCGACCTCGATGGCGACGCTATCGCAGATTCAGAATACCTTTATATAGAAGGCTATTTAGTGACTGGCGACAGCGCTCGACAGGCTGCTATAGAAGCGGCCGAAGTGGCTCGACAGGCGGGTACCAAAATCGCCCTAAGCCTCTCTGACCCGGGTATCGTTGAATACTTTCGCGACGGCTTAAAAGAGATCGTCGGCGCAGGCATTGATCTTTTATTCTGCAATGAACAGGAAGCGCTCAACTGGTGTGAAACTGATAATTTGGATCAGGCTCTGGAGCAGTTACAAAATACCGCCAAACAGTTTGTGGTGACTCGTGGCAGTCAGGGCTCGGTGGTTTTTGACGGGGATGAATATCTTACCGCGCCGGCACAGCCGATAACCGCAGTGGATACCAACGGTGCCGGGGATATGTTTGCCGGTGCTTATCTGTATGGCATAACCAGTGGTTATGGCAGCCTGTCTGCGGCAGTGTTTGCCAACCGCGCGGCTAGCGCAGTGGTCGGCCAATATGGCCCGCGCCTGCACAGTGCTGAGTATGATGGTTTAAAAGAAGGGCTTAAATAGAAACAGGTTTTGAGGGGCTCGGATCAAGAGCCTCACTAAACTACTAAAGCGACATTTTATTAAGCGGTTGTGGATGTTGAAACAGAAAGCCCTGCAGATAATCCACACCGATCTTTTTCAATAGCTGTAACTGTTTTTCATTTTCAACACCCTCGGCCACCGTGGGAATTCCCATAATATGGCCGAGGTGATTAATGGTGCTGACCACCGAATAATCCACATCGCTATTTTCCATGGTGTGAATAAAACTGGAATCAATTTTCAGGCAGTCGATTGGCAGTTCTTTTAAATAGGCAAAGGATGAGAGTCCGCTGCCAAAATCATCTAGCGCAATCGACACCCCCACTGATCTCAATGTTGCGATCAATCGTTTGGCTTCCTGCAAATGTTTTACCGCCGCAGTCTCGGTGATCTCAAACTGAATATGTCTGGGCGATATGCCACTGTCACTAAATCCGCTAAGAATATAATCAATGGCATTCTCATCACCCACGGTACTGCCGGATAAATTTACCGAGAGCATCGGCAGCGGCGAACCCTTGGCTTTAAGCATCTGCAAAAATTTCAGTGAATGGTTAAAAACCCATTTATCCAAATCATCAATTAAGGAAAAGTGTTCGGCGACCGGGATAAATTCCGAGGGCTGTAAAATACTGCCATCACTGTCGCGCATTCTCACCAGTACTTCATAGTATTTGGCGGGTCCGGTGGACCGATTCATTGGGACTATCGGTTGGGCAAATAAGGTAAAGCGATCTTCATCCAGTGCCGAAACTATTTTCGGCATACTGGTGGCCAGACTGCGGCGTTTGGCGACCTCTTCATTAAATGACTGGAAGTGAATTTTATTGCGGCCCTTGTCGCGGGCGGTGGCGCAGGAGGAACCGGCGGAGATCATCAGATCAATATCGGAGACGGCATCCGCATCAATCAATATGCCGCCGATACTGGCACCGATCTTTAATACCTCACCTTCCCAGGGAATACTCAGCTCTTTGAGTTCACTGAGTATCTGCTCTGCCAGTGCCATGGCTTTGTCGTAATTTACCCGGTGCAGTAACAGCGCAAATTCATCATTGCCGATACGCGTAGCTATATCACTGGGGCCGGCCAGCTTAACTAGCAGGTGAGCAAACTGTTTAAGCAGCTCATCCCCGGCATGGTGGCCACTGGTATCGTTGATCACCGAAAAATTGTAGAGGTCTATATACAGCAGCGCGTGAATAGCACCCTCAAGTTTGGCGATTTCGATAGCTTTTTGAATGCGCTTAGCCAGCGAGGCGCGATTGGGAAGTCCGGTTAATGGATCGTGCATTGCCTGCCATTTAAGACGACTGGAAACTCTGCGCGCTTCGCTGAGCGGTCTAAAAATAACCAGACATTTGGTTATTCTGCCCATGGAATCGCGCAGCGGAAATGCCGATACCGCAACACTCATCGGCGTGGCGCCGCGCACCTTTAGTAACAGCGACTGATTGGACTCTACATTGAGTGCCTTATTTAAGGCATCGTGAACCGGGGTGACGGTAACGCCGGTTTCTTCATTAGCCAGCGGCATAGCTACATGAATCTGGGTCGGCTTGGATTTATCCAACTCAAAGCCCAATAGCTGTTCGGCGATCGGATTCATCTCAACCAGAAAGCCTTCGGCATCGACCATTAATATCCCATCAGCTATATGCTTTGAGGTTAAATCAAATAGTCGCCCGCGATTAATTAATTCATCGGCCTGTTGGCTGGCGTGGGTCCAGTCGTGACAGACAATAACCAACTCATCCTCAGTGCTAGCGGAGGTAAATAATTTCACATCCAGATAGCGGCTCTCTCCCTGAGAAGTTGCCGCTAGCACATAACCCTGAATATGCTGACCTCTCAGATCGGTAAAGTTTTCCCTTAAATCCAGACTCTCCATGGCGTCGAGACCGGGGAATAAAATACGCACGGAACTGCCAACTAGCAGATCATTGCTGTAGGCAAACAGCCGCTCTGCCGCCTTACTTATTCGGGAAACAAATCCGTAGCGGTCGGCAATAATATAGGCTGAATTATTATCGATAAGAAATGCGTTTTTCTGTGGCTCGGCGGTTGCCAGTGCGCCATTGGATAAGTCTTCGCTGGCCGGACGAGAAAGATTATTCTGTTTAGATTCCTGAGGCAGATTTTGTAACTTGAGCTGTATCAGGCCATAAATATTTGAGCCGTCATCATAGGCCTTAATCGATATACCCAAGAGCGCAGAATGATCTCGGGCAAACGCGTCGACAAACTGATCCAACATCGAATTATCGGTAGGCCGCGAGCAGCGCTTAGCACCCAGAGTGCTCGTGACCTCATGTAAGCTAGCGGCGAAATCAGTGCCCAAGAGCGCAGGAAACAGCGCATAGAAACGTTTACCCTGAGACTGCCCTGCAGAAACGGCGCAAAACTCGGCGGCCTTGCGGTCAATCATTACTACTCTAAAGTTGCGGTCGACAACCATAACGCCGCCCTTTAGACGCGCCGCAACCAGGGCCCGACTCAATTCAGAGGCGGCTCCACTAACTTCCTTTATGTGGAAAATATTATTCATTCCGTTTTACCCTGAGGGGATACCTCGGCAATCGTCCTTTGTGGAATTAACCCTGAGAGAGAAGCTCCCTTAAATCAATAATAGCCGCATTGGCGCGACTGATATACGAGGCCATCACCAGCGAGTGATTGGCTAGCAGGCCAAATCCTTCGCCATTAACTATAACCGGCGCATGAACCGGTTGCTGACTCATTTCAAGTTCGCGAATAATCTGCTGAACGCTGGCAATCGCATTCTTTCGCGCCAGCACTTCGGCAAAGTCTACTTCAATCGCTTTGAGAAAATGGAGCAGCGCCCAGGTTGTGCCACGCGCCTCATAGAAAACATTATCGATCTGCAGCCAGTTGGTTTTTACCATCACTTCTGCCGCTGCCTGAGTCGACTGGCGACCTGCTGCATCGCCGGACAGATCTGTATTGATACGTCGCTGGCCAACACTGGCTGAAAGGCGCTGAGAGAGACTGCCCAATCTTGTCTCTACGGTACCCAACCAGTAGCGGAGGTTATCTGCCCGGGCAAAAAATTGGCCATCGTAGGCCTGCTCGTCATGTAAGCGCTGAAGATAGTTTGCCAGATACTCCTGCCCCTCGGCATATTCAGACTCCGGCCAGGGCACGGCCCAGCTGGTGTGGTCAATATGAAAGCGCGGTTCGGCTATTGCCAGATCGGGGTCTTCGGTGGACTGAGACTGCGAGCGGCTAAAGGCTTCGCGTTTGGCTTTGCTCAGATCACGTACCTGCACCAGCACACCAAATTCCCAGCTGGGAATATTATCCAGCAATACCCCCGGCGGCATCAGGTCATTACTGAGATAACCGCCCGGCTTATCCAGCAGGGTATCGATGGTGTGAATTAATGTGGCGGTGGTGGTGGCGCCAACCACTGGTGTTCGCTCACCGAGAATCTTTGCGGTCTGCTCGCGCACATCAAACAGGTCTGGCTCGCCGCTCCAGTAAAAACCCAGTCCGGTGAGTAATAGAACAACAACCAATAAGGCGGCTAGTCCATTGCGGAGAACTTTGGTTTTTTCTTTATTGACGTAGTCGTCAGCGATCTCTTCGTTGGAGTCGAGAAACGGTTCCCGTCCGGCCATTTTTAGTCGCCGCCAAAATCTCATTAGCTATTGTCCTGCATCTTTTTATCGCTGTGGTTGTGGCCATGGTGATTGTGGTCGTGATGGTTATGGCCTTCATGGCTGTTAACCGGCTTAGGGCTATTTATTGGCTTAGGGCTACTAACCGACTTCTTTTTGAAAAGACTGCGCACTTCCGCCGCAACCACAATCGAACCACAGTTTTCTGTAGTAAGAGTAAATTCTTGCTGCTCACCTGGCACCAGAGATTCTTTAATACCAAATAACATCAGATGCAATTGGCCTGGTTCAAAGAGCAGGCTTTGCCCGGCCTCGACGGCAACCGATTGCAGCGGGCGCATTCTCATCATCCCGTTGCTGTGCTGATGTTCGTGAATCTGTAGATCAGTGGCTATAGGGGAACTGCCGCCGGTAATCTGACAATCCTGATCGCCGCTGTTAACCAGTTTGAGAAAAGCGGCAGTAATCTGTTGCCCGGGAGGCATAGCGCGAATATAGGCACCCTCGGCACTCAACCCTTCGGCCGCCGCAAGAGAGACAGCCAAGCTGCTGGCGAAGCCAAATAATAAACTGTGAATTATTGATTTTTTCATAAGAATCCTTGTTCAAACTATAGCATGTGATATGAACGTTAATCGTTCCCGTAAAGACTTTTTATTCGCTGAGTGAATTATTACCTAAACCCTGAGTCAAATCCTCATTCAAACGACAGGGCTAACTTTATCGCTAAAAAAGATATTCAAACACTCAGCCAATACCCTGCCCTATAATGGCTTATGGTAAAAATGCCCGGATCTATTATGAACATCAATTTACGCATTGCTTTATTGTGCCTCGCCCTGTTTGCCAGCCCCTTTAACGGACTGCTTGCGAATGAAAGCCCGTTCGGCCAAGAATCCAGCAGCTCGATCTTAAGCAGCCCTCTTGCAAGCAGCTCTCTACTAAGCGATCCGGAATTTGTTCCCGTAGAGCAGGCCTATCAATTTAATCTGGTTGTTGAAAATCAGCAACTGGTCTTTAACTGGGATATTCTCGACGGCTACTACTTATACCGCGATCGCTTCGACTTTAGATCTCTCGATAGCAGTCTCGAATTGCAGCCGGCAAGTTTTGAAACTGGCGTAGTTAAGTGGGATGAGTTTTTTGAAAAAGAACTCGAAGTGTATTACTCGCAGACCAGCGTGCGAATTCCCTTTAGTTCGACCAGTAACAGACTCCAGTTACAGATCGAATCTCAGGGCTGCGCGGATGCCGGGCTCTGTTATCCGCCCTATAAGCAGTGGCTAGACATTGACCTGCAAACCGGTGCGGTGGATATCAGCACTGTGCCACCGGCGTCTCAACAGGCAGGCGGTCAAACCTCAACAGAGAATTTTTCTCTGGCCACGGTGTTAATCTTCGCCCTGATTGGCGGCATGATTCTTAATCTGATGCCCTGTGTATTTCCAATTCTGTCGATCAAAGTGTTGAGCTTTACCACCACTCATCAAAGTTCTCGCAGCCGCCATATCCACGGTTTGGTTTATACCGCCGGCGTGGTTTTGAGCTTTGTCGCCATTGCAGTTGTAATGCTGGCACTGCGTGCAGCAGGCGAAAGTATCGGCTGGGGTTTTCAGTTGCAGTCGCCGCTGTTTGTTATCTTTTTAATCTATCTGTTCTTTATTATGGGGCTGGGTCTTTCAGGCTATCTGGAAATTGGCAGCAACCTGATGTCTCTCGGGCAGCTATCAAAGCGCGATGAGGGACTGATGTCCTCGTTTATGACCGGCGTACTGGCAACTACCATTGCCAGCCCCTGCACCGCACCCTTTATGGGCCCGGCTCTGGGCTTTGCGATTTCTCAGCCGACCTATATCGCCCTGTTAGTTTTCGCCTGTCTGGGACTGGGTATGGCTCTACCGTTTATTCTGCTGGCATGGATTCCCGGCTTAACCAAACGCCTGCCGAAGCCTGGCGCGTGGATGGATACCTTTAAGCAATTCCTCGCCTTTCCTCTTTATATTACCGCTGTATGGCTACTCTGGGTAGCAGGACGACAGACTTCTATGGATGTGGCCGCTGCGGTGATCACTGGACTAGTATTACTGGTAATGGGCCTATGGCTTTGGAAGTTAAGTGTCAGACCTACGGGGCGGCTAATTGCTATCGCGGTTATCACCGCGGCTCTGGCAGCACCACTAACCACCCTCTCTGAAGACACTGATAAAGCGGCGTTTGAGGATTACAGTCCTGAGCGACTGGCGTCACTGCGTGACTCTGGCCAACCGGTATTTATTAATCTCACCGCAGACTGGTGTATTACCTGTCTGGTAAATGAACGTGTGGCGTTGAGCTCGGATAAGGTGGCTCAGTTAATGAATGAGCAGGGTATTGTCTACCTCAAAGGGGACTGGACTAACAGTGACCCGCAGATCACCGCGCTGCTAAACCGATTTAAGCGCAATGGCGTTCCACTCTACCTGGTCTATCCGCGAGGTTCCGGGTCAGCGCAAATTTTGCCGCAAATTCTCAACGAATCGATGGTTATTGAGGCCCTAACCCAAGCCTCAAAGTAAATTTGATCGGCTTGGCGTATTTTAGCGACCACTTTGCCGACATTTAAAGAACTTAGCCGATTTTAGCTTTTTTAGGGCGCTTTTTCGCAGAAAAGCCCCTTAAAAAGCCTAAACGTCGCACTTCAACAAAACACCTGCGCATTAAAATCATAAAAAATACAGTTTTCGTCGCCATTTTCTGTAAATTTCGTCGAAAAATGGTTTTTTTTATCTATTCGTGGACAGCTGTTTTATTTTCGGGCAGACTTCCCGCACTAATAGAACACCTCGCAGAAGGTAATCGGGAAATACTGTCTATGGCTTCAATACTGGTAATTCACGGACCCAATCTAAATTTGCTCGGATCTCGAGAGCCAGAAATTTATGGCGCTGAGACTCTTGAGGATATCAACCAAACTCTGGCCGATCAGGCCGCCTCTGCCGGACACAGTCTTTCCGCGGTGCAGAGCAATGCCGAGTTTGAGTTGATCCAACATATTCACGACGCCAAAAAACAAGATGTCGCCTTTATTATTATTAATCCTGGCGCCTTCACCCATACTAGCGTTGCCCTTCGCGATGCTCTGCTCGGTGTCGAGATACCCTTTATAGAGGTGCACCTGTCGAATGTCTTCGCCCGCGAAGCATTCCGTCACCACTCCTATTTTTCAGATATTGCTGAAGGCGTTATTTGCGGCTTCGGCTCTAAAAGTTACCAGCTAGCTTTGCAAGCAGTGCACAGCAAGCTTGATCATTAATCCCAGAACGAGAGATATTCATGGACATTCGCAAAGTTAAAAAACTAATCGAGCTACTCGAAGAGTCAAACATCAATGAACTGGAAATCACCGAAGGTGAAGAGTCAGTTCGTATCAGCCGCGGCGCAACTGTTGTGGCAGCACCTGCTCCTGTAGCACCGGCAGCAGTAGCTGCTCCAGCACCTGTTGCGGCTGCGCCTGCAGCAGCGGCACCAGCAGCAGCCGCTGTGGAAGAGCTGACTGGCCATGTAGTTCGCTCACCGATGGTCGGCACTTTCTACGGCTCACCAGCACCTGGATCTCCAGTATTTGTTGAGCCTGGCAAAGCGGTTAAGGTTGGCGATGTGTTATGTATTCTCGAAGCAATGAAAATGATGAACCAAATTGAGGCTGACAAGGCCGGTACAATTGGTGCAGTTCTTGTTGAAGACGGTGAGCCAATCGAATACGACCAGCCACTGTTCACCATCGTTTAAACCTATTCAGGAATAGAATCATGCTCGATAAAGTGCTGATCGCAAATCGCGGCGAAATTGCTCTGCGCATTTTGCGCGCTTGCAAAGAATTAGGAATTAAGACTGTTGCGGTTCACTCCCAAGTGGATGCGGACCTCAAACATGTCAAACTCGCAGACCAATCAATCTGCATCGGACCCAATCCGTCCCCGAAAAGCTATCTGAATATCCCGGCGATTATTAGCGCCATGGAAGTGACTAATTCTGTAGCTGTTCACCCTGGCTATGGCTTCTTGGCTGAAAATGCCGATTTTGCTGAGCAGGTTGAGAACAGTGGCTTTGTATTTATCGGCCCAACCGCTGAATGTATCCGCATCATGGGTGACAAAGTGGCGGCGATTAAGGCCATGAAAGCCTCTGGCGTGCCAACAGTTCCAGGCTCTGACGGGCCTCTTAACGACGACCCTGAAGCACTGAAAGCGATGGGCCGACGCATTGGCTACCCGGTGATTATTAAAGCGGCAGCTGGCGGCGGTGGTCGCGGCATGCGCGTTGTAGAAAATGAAGAGAGTCTGGTGACGTCGATTACCATTACCAAAACTGAAGCAGAAGCTGCCTTTGGTGATGGCACGGTTTACATGGAGAAGTTTTTACAAAATCCTCGCCATGTGGAAGTTCAGGTTCTCTCTGATGGTCAGGGCAATGCTATCCATCTCGGCGATCGCGACTGTTCACTGCAACGTCGCCACCAGAAAGTTCTCGAAGAAGCGCCGGCACCGGGTATTCCCGAAGAAGCTCGTCAGGCGGTTTTCGAAAGCTGCACCAATGCCTGTATTGAAATCGGTTACCGCGGTGCGGGCACCTTTGAATTTCTCTACGAAGATGGCAACTACTACTTTATTGAAATGAACACTCGTGTTCAGGTAGAGCACCCTGTATCAGAAATGATCACCGGTGTGGATATTGTTAAAGAGCAGCTGTTGATCGCTGGCGGTGAACCGCTGAGCATCAAGCAGGAAGATATTATTTTCCGCGGCCACTCTTTTGAATGTCGAATTAATGCCGAAGATCCGGTTACTTTCCTGCCGCAGCCCGGCACGATTAAAAGTTACCATGCTCCCGGCGGCAATGGCGTACGCGTAGACTCGCATATCTACAACGGCTATCGCGTTCCACCCAACTACGATTCCCTGATTGGTAAAATTATCACCTATGGTCACGATCGCGATTCAGCGCTTTCAAGAATGCGCAACGCTCTGGATGAGATGATGATCGACGGTATTAAAACCAATATTGCCTTGCACCAGGATCTGGTTGAAGACGCTGAGTTTAAGAAAGGTGGCGTTAATATCCACTATCTCGAGAAGAAGCTCGGACTGTAATTTACAGTCCGGCTTTTCCTTCGAACTCACACCTCAAAGCTCGTAACTTAAAGCTCATATCCTATGCAATGGCTTCAGCTAATTATCAGTGCTACTCGCGAAACCAGCGGTAGCATTGAAGATGCTCTTCTCGACTGCGGTGCAGTGTCAGTTACTCTCGAAGACGCTGCCGATCAGCCGATCTTTGAACCCGGCGTTGGCGAAACCCCGCTGTGGGACAACTGTCAGATTAAAGCGCTGTTTGATGCCACGACAGATACAGTACAAATCACTGCTCAACTCACCTCTCAACTAAAAGCCCAATTGCAAACACTGGCACATCGTTGGGAACAGCTCGAAGATAAAGACTGGTCTCAGGAGTGGAAGAAGTATTTCTCTCCAGTAAAGTGCGGTGACCGACTGTGGATCTGCCCGAGCTGGATAGAGCCGCCAGATGCCAATGGTATCAACCTAAGCCTCGACCCCGGCCTGGCTTTTGGTACCGGCAGCCATCCGACCACCCATCTCTGCCTGCGCTGGCTCGACAAACAGGATCTTGTTGGAAAAACCGTTATTGATTACGGCTGTGGCTCGGGCATTCTCGGTATTGCTGCACTATTGCTCGGCGCGGAAAAAGTTATTGCTGTGGACAATGATCCACAGGCACTGTTGGCGACGCGTGACAACGGGCAGCGCAACCATATTGATCAGGCACGGCTGTTAACCTACCTACCTGATGACCTTCCTTCCGATGAATGGCCTGCGGATGCCACTTGCGACATGATGATCGCCAATATCTTAGCAGCACCACTTATTGAACTGGCACCGAGATTAATCGCTCACACTGCCGCAGGCGGCCAACTCTGTTTATCCGGTCTGCTTGAACATCAAATAGAAGCTGTCAGTCTTCCCTACGGCGAAGATTTTGTTTTTGCTCAACCAGCCATCGAGTCTGAATGGGCACAGCTCTCTGCGGTTAAGAAAAGTTAGGCCTAAATAACCTCATAGGCTATCGCGGTATTTTTATCCTGCTAAACTCAAGCAGAGAGCTTTCGAGAAATCTAATTTAATGCCATCTAAAACAGACAGTTCAGCGATAGTCACTCGCTGCCCAACCTGCCAAACCGCTTTTCGGGTTACCTCCGAACAACTTCTGACCGCCAATGGCATGGTTCGCTGCGGGAAATGTATCGGCGTTTTTAATGCCCCAGAGCACCAGCTAAACTCAGTCGCTGAACAGCCCGAGCAGACGCCAAAAGAAGCGCCTGAAACTGACCAGGCTCTGCCCCAGTTAACCGAATTAATTCACAACGAGTTTAACGGCCAACAACCCAGCCCCAAACAGTCAAAGACTCTGCGTACCCTGCTTGGCCGACTGGCCGTCGCCGCCATTGGCGCGCTGGTTTTGGCGGCGCAGATTATTTATTTCACCAGTGCTGAACTGAGCCGTAATGAAAATTACCGCCAAGCCCTGATCGACAGCTGTTATTACTTTGGCTGTAAAATTGCCCCCTACCGCGACCTAAGTAAATTAAGCATCAACACGTTTATTATTCAGTCTCACCCAACCCAGCCCGGCGCGGTGGTGGTAGATATGCTGATCGAAAATAAAGCGAAGTTCCGACAACCCTACCCGCGCATTAAGGTGCGCTTTGAAGATCTGCAGGGGGAGCTAGTCGGCCAACGGATTTTCTCGCCAGAAGAATATATCGCCGAAAAGAATTCAGGTCGATCAAGCGCGATCAAAAATATCTCTAGCGGCCGTCAGACTCACGTCAGCTTTAGCCTGGTCGACCCCGGGTTAGATGCGGTTAACTATCTGGTGGCGTTAAGCCTGTAATAATTACGTTTTTTTCAATTGATCACTTTTTAATCAGCTTGCCAAAGGGTATCATTAGCGCCCTTTTTCACACCACGTCCATCTCGAGGCTAAATTGTTCAATATTGGGCCCTATCAGATTCAGCGAAAGACAGTGCTAGCGCCTATGGCAGGCGTTACAGACCTGCCTTTCCGTCAGCTCTGTCGAGAGATGGGTGCCGGTCTGGTGGTCTCAGAGATGGTCGCCGCAGACCCGAGCACATGGTCGAGCCGCAAGTCGAGATTACGCATTCAATTTGCCGATGAACCGGCTCCCAGATCTGTGCAGATTGCCGGCTATGATCCGCTGATGATGGCAGAAGCTGCACGCTTTAATGTTAAGCAGGGTGCCGAGATTATCGATATTAATATGGGCTGCCCGGCCAAAAAAGTACTTAAAAAAGCCGCTGGCTCTGCCTTGCTGCAACATCCGGATCTGGTCCGCGATATTCTTCATGCGGTGGTCGACAGTGTCGATGTGCCAGTCACCCTAAAAATTCGCACTGGCTGGGATCGTCAAAATCGCAATGCGGTAACCATTGCCAAAATTGCTGAGGATGCTGGTATTGCCGCTCTCGCCATTCATGGCCGAACCCGAGCCTGCCGCTTTGTTAAAGAAGTCGAGTACGACAGTATTGCCGATGTGGTCTCCGCCGTATCTATGCCGGTGATTGCCAATGGCGATATCACCTCTCCGGAAAAAGCCTTGGCGGTATTGCAACACACCGGCGCAGCCGCAGTTATGATTGGCCGCGCGGCACAGGGAAACCCGTGGATATTCCAACAGATTAATCACTTTCTCGAAAACGGTGAAGTGGCTGCCAAGCCATCTATCGAAGAAGCAGAGCGAGTGATGTGCAGACATCTTTTAGCCCTACATGAATTCTACGGCGAGATTGCCGGTGTGCGAATCGCGCGCAAGCATATTGGCTGGTACGTCAATAATTTGAGCGGTGGCAAAGCCTTTGCTCAGCAATTTAATAAAATAGAAAATCATCTAGAGCAGCAGGATTTACTGCAGCAATTTTTCCATTCAACTGATATTTACCAGGAACAGGCCGCATGAATTCTGCACCACAAACACCCAATGACTCCGCAGAAGATCGGCTCAACCATCAGCGCCAGTCCCTGAAACAGAGCGTTACCGAAGCTATGCAACGCTACTTTTCCGACTTGGATGGACAGGCAACTCACGATCTCTACGATATTGTGATGGCCGAAGTCGAGCCACCTCTGCTGAAAGCGGTGATGGCCTACACCAGACAAAATCAAAGCCGGGCCGCGGAAACTCTCGGCCTTAATCGCGGTACATTGCGAAAAAAATTAAAACAATACGACCTTCTGTAATCTTTCCTCGAGGACTCCATGAGCGACCTGAAAAAAGTTTCACGTGCATTAATAAGCGTTTCTGATAAAACCGGCATTGTTGAATTTGCCCAAGCCTTAACCGCACAGGGAGTGGAAATACTCTCTACAGGAGGCACATTCCGCCTTCTCACAGAGAATAATATTGCTGCAACCGAAGTATCGGATTACACCGGTTTCCCAGAGATGATGGATGGCCGAGTAAAGACTCTGCACCCGAAAGTTCACGGCGGCATTCTTGGTCGTCGTGGAACCGATGACGCGGTGATGCAGGAACACGGCATTAAGCCAATCGATATGGTTGTGGTAAATCTCTATCCTTTTGCCGCGACAGTCGCAGATCCAAACTGCTCACTGCCAACCGCAATTGAGAATATCGATATCGGTGGCCCAACCATGGTGCGCTCGGCAGCAAAGAATCATAAAGATGTCGCCATTGTGGTTAATGCCAGTGACTACCAGTCAGTACTCGATGAGATGCAGGCCAATCAGGGTCAGCTGGATTACAGCACTCGCTACCAGCTGATGGTTAAAGCCTTTGAGCACACTGCGGCTTACGACGGCATGATCGCCAACTACTTTGGCGCTCGCGATACCGACAATCAGGCGCGCAACTTCTCAGATACTTACAATGTACAGTATTACAAAACTCAAGAGATGCGCTACGGTGAAAACCCTCACCAGAAAGCGGCATTTTATATTGAAGCCAACCCCACTGAAGCCAGTGTTGCAACCGCCAAGCAGTTGCAGGGTAAAGAGCTGTCGTTTAACAATATTGCCGATACAGATGCGGCTCTTGAATGCGTTAAGCAGTTTGATCAGCCGGCCTGTGTCATTGTGAAACACGCCAACCCCTGTGGTGTTGCTGTGGCAACCGATATTAATCTGGCCTACGAACTAGCCTTTGCCACCGATCCGGAATCTTCTTTTGGCGGTATTATTGCCTTTAACCGTGAGCTTGATGCAGGCACTGCTGCAGCAATTTGCGAGAAGCAATTTGTTGAAGTGATTATCGCCCCTTCAGTTTCTAAGGAAGCTGTTGCCGTGATCACCGCGAAAAAGAATGTGCGTCTACTCGAATGCGGTACCTGGGGTACAGAACGACCGCAGGACTTTGACTACAAACGCGTTAATGGCGGCCTGCTAATTCAGGATCGCGATAACGGTATGGTAGCTGAAAAAGATCTTAAAGTGGTCAGTGAGCGCGTGCCCAACGAAGATGAAATGAGCGATATGATGTTTGCTTGGAAAGTCGCCAAGATGGTTAAATCCAATGCGATTATCTACGCTAAGAACAACCGCACTATAGGTGTTGGCGCTGGCCAGATGAGCCGTATTAACTCCGCTCGAATTGCCGGTATTAAAGCCGAGCATGCAGGACTTGAAGTTAAGGGTGCGATAATGGCATCAGATGCGTTCTTCCCGTTCCGCGATGGTATCGACAATGCAGCAGAGGCGGGAATTAGCTGTGTGATTCAGCCCGGCGGCTCGATGCGTGACGATGAGGTTGTTGCTGCGGCCAATGAGCATGGCATGGCGATGGTATTTACTGGAATGCGTCACTTTAGACATTAATTGTTGCTTCCGTTATCCCTAAAAAGCCCGCGTTCTGCGGGCTTTTTAGCAACTGGCGTTTGTTACCGCAGTTCTTTTATATCAGCTTCTCAATAACAATGATTAACAATAAAGCAATACTCACGCCCTTCCAGAAAATAACCGGATCACGCTCAATTAGCGGCCGATTATTGCGCGAGATAAACGCGTTGTTGGGATGATGCAGATCGTGAACAAATTCTGACAACTCTTCGTAGCGTTTCTGCGGTTCAACATACAGCGCTTTTCGAAGTGCATCATCAACCCAAATTGGAAACTCGGTATCCTCATTAACGACCGTTTTATACGTCAGACGACGCTGTGCGGAAAGACTTCTCGCCTGGGCAATTTCAATATTGTAAGGAAAGCGGCCAGATAACATTTGATAAGTGATAACGGCTAATGCATAAATATCCGAACGTTGACTACCCACTTGTCCCAAGAAGTATTCCGGCGCTGAATAGCGCATAGTGCCGCGCACGGCTTCTTCGTTTTTGATATCGGTTACACCGGCAATAAAGGTTGAGCCAAAGTCGATAATTTTCACCGTATTGCCAGGGCCAATCATAATATTATTGGGTCGCAAATCCTGATGAATCATTTCTTGCCGATGAAAAGCCTGCAGACCTTTTGCCGCTTGCTCAATAATTGCTCTAACCTGATTAATGGTTGGTTTAGGATTATCGATTATCCATTGATTAAGGGTTATTCCCTCGACGTACTCACTCAGCAAATACAAATAATTACGTTTGCGGGTAGGTTCAATCGCTTTGACAACATGGGGATTGTCGATGCGCTTAGCTATCCATTCTTCAAGCATAAAGCTTTCAAGATACTGAGTATTATCACGCAATTCAGTGGAGGGTGTTTTAATCACAAGCGTTTTTTGACTTTCTATATCGCGCGCTAAAAAAACATGGCTGCGACTGCTGATATATATTTCACGGAGTATTTCATAACCATCAAATTTCATTCTTGGCATCAGTCTCGGCGGTAGTGGTAGCAGCGAAATATGCTGCTGAACCTCCGCTAACTGATAGTCGGGAAGATGCTCAACGCGAACAATTTGAATACTTAAATTATCATCGCTACCAGATAACATTGCCTGCTCAATAATTTTCTCTGCGGCAATATCTAGATCGTCTGACTCCTTAATAAACTTCAATATTTCGGCGTTGCTAATAAATTCATAGACGCCATCAGTGGCGATAATAAACTGATCACCTTTGTCTATTGTTGCACTGTGGTAATCAATATCTAATACCGGCTCAATTCCTAAGGCTCGGGTTAGATAACTGATCTCGGCAGAGACAACTCGACGATGATCTTTGGTTAATTGCTCTAGCTGATTACCTGAAATACGGTAGATGCGAGTGTCGCCAGAATGGAATAAATGGGCAGTATTGGACTTTAGTATTAGGGCGCTAAACGTACATATATAGCCTTTATCTTTTTCAAAACGGTAAGGGCTGTTCTGGGTCTGTGCATAGAGCCAATGATTAACCGACTTCAATACTTTTTGAGCTGAAGTTTTTACTGCCCAGGCGTCAGAAGTGCAGCAATAATCTTCCAAAAAGCTTGAGACTGCCGTGCGACTAGCTATTTGGCTAACCTGGCTTGAGCTAATGCCATCGGCCATGGCTAAAACAATGCCCTTAGTACTTAACAGGGGTTCTTCGGGAACCAAATGACCCACGGCGTCCTGGTTAATTTCCTTAACGCCCTTGTTTGTCGCTTGACCAATACTCACTGTTAGCGGCTGGTTAATAATCAATCTCCCACTGTTTCAAATGTTTATTCTTCACAACTGTGATTGTTAATAGTATTCGTCCAGCTGAAATAAAAAAGGCTCCAAAGTATTATCACTTTGGAGCCTTTAACTTGCCAGTCAAAAATCGTTACTTAGCGATTTCACGCGCAGGCGATGTTCTTACATGGGTATAGTACAGAGGTAAACCAACAAACAGTAAACCGCCGGCCAGGTTACCCAGAACAGTAGGTATTTCGTTCCACAGAAGATAATCATAGACCGTAAATTCACCGCCCATAATCATAGAGAATGGGAACAGGAACATGTTAACAATTGAATGCTCAAAACCCATAAAGAAGAACAGCATTACCGGCATCCACATAGCGGCCATTTTAGCGCCAGCAGAGGTTGAGATCATTGCGCCAACAACACCCATGGATACCATCCAGTTACACAACATACCGCGGATAAAAATGGTTATCCAACCACCGAGGCCATGCTCTTGATAACCGAGTGTTCTCGACTCACCAATAGTACTCACCTTAGCTGCAACGGCACCGCCATCAGTTGCGTAACCATAGGTTAAAATAAACGAGACCATAAAAGCGGTTGTCAGGGCACCAGCAAAATTACCCAAAAACACCAGTCCCCAATTTCGCAGAACACTTTTACCGGTAACACCTGGGCGCTTATCGAGAAATGCCAGGGGTACAAGTGTAAACACGCCGGTCAGCAAGTCGAATTTCATCAGGTACAACATAATAAAGCCAACCGGGAAAAGTATGGACCCGACCAGTAAGCTACCTGTTTTAACTGCGACAGTAATCGCAAAAACAGCCGCTAGACCTAAAATAGCACCCGCCATATATGCTCTGATAAAAGTATCTTTAGTCGACATAAATACTTTTTGTTCACCTGAATCAACCATCTTTGTGACGAATTCACTTGGTTCGATATAAGCCATTAAATTTTCTCACTTTTTAAAATTAAATTATTTTGTAAAACAATCTAAACCCTGCAGCTAGATTGCCTGTTTCTTTCAATTGATTACCAGGATGCGTAAGGTAAGAATTTACCGTTCAGGGTTAAAACAACACGATCACCTTTAGGATTTTCCTCTTTATCAACTTCCATAGAGAAGTCGATTGCACTCATAATTCCATCACCAAACTTTTCCTGGATAACTTCTTTTAAGGTATCGCCGTATACGCCAACAACTTCGTAGAGTCGATAAACTAACGGATCCTGCGGCACATCCTTATCCCATTCTTTGGTCGGATATTCCATTAGTACTGACTTGGCTTCTTCTGGTAGCCCTAAGAATTCAACAAGCTTTTCCGCAACCTCTGGTTTACAGCTGTTCATACCCAAACAAGCTGAGGTCGTCCAAACCACTGACATTCCAATGGCATCGGCAATCGCCTGCCAAGTTAAATCTTTTTCTTTTTTAATCGAAAAAATAATTTCTGTTAAATCTATTTTTTGCATAAAACTCTTCCCAGGTGTTTTTGATGACTTTACAAAATAGGCATTTAAAAGAATAAATCTTTGCTGCTAACTAAATGCCTGCGCATAATTTTTTACATTACGAGACAGGTTTAGCAACAACTGTGCCAACAATTAGGAAAGGAATAATTATCCAGCGGTAAAGCTAATGCTTTAGACCGGGAGACTGCTAGGAATCAGGTGGGTTTGAAAAAGAAATTATATTTTTCTAAAAAGGAATTTATAACTAAGACTGTTAGTTTTTTTATTTTTGCACTATAAAAAATAGGTAGAAATTACCAGCGCACCAGATTGATACATTGTAGACGCAGTAGTTATTGCCCATAACTACTGCTGATTAAGGATTGTTCTTTGTAAAAGCAAAGGCGGCCAGGGCTCTTTCTCGCGACTCTTTGATATCAACAATTGGCGCTGGATAATCAACATCAATTTCTACACCAGCTGCGGCGAGAATCTCCGCCGGCGCCAACCAGGGTGCATGGATATACTTGGCAGGCATATTGGCCAACTCAGGAACAAAGCGGCGAATATAGTCGCCCTGTTTATCGAACTTTTCGCTCTGGGTAATCGGGTTAAAGATGCGAAAGAATGGTGCTGCATCTGCACCACAGCCGGCTACCCACTGCCAACTGGCGCTATTGCTGGCCAGATCTGCATCAACCAGGCAATCCCAGAACCACTGTTCACCATGGTGCCAGTGGATCAATAAATTCTTAACCATAAAAGAACCGACCACCATGCGCACACGGTTGTGCATATAGCCGGTCTCCCAGAGCTCGCGCATTCCTGCATCGACCAGTGGATAGCCGGTCTTACCCTTTTGCCAGGCGTGTAACTCTGCGTCTGTGTCTTGCGCCCAAGGGAAAACATCAAACCTTGGCTGAAGATTTTTTGTTGGCAGCGCCGGGAAATGGTAGAGCAAATAATAGGAGAACTCGCGCCAACCTAACTCACTTAAAAAGGTATCCAGATTGGTTTCATTATCGATTAACGCTGCCGCATCATTAGCGGCATACCAGGCGCTGTTGACTGAAATCTGACCAAAGTGAAAATAAGGTGAGAGTCGCGAGACATTTTTCTTATTGGGAAAGTTACGACCTTCGCGATAATCCTGAATACCATTAAAGACAAATTCATCCAAACGATCTTTCGCACCCTCTTCACTAATATCCCAGTGCTCGTGGATCTTTTTATCCCAGCCTATTTCCGGCAGTAGAGACAAGTCTGCGACGCTTAAATTATGCTCAAGTTTGTGCAGCTGCATTTTGGCCGGGACGGCCAGAGGCTTTCTTGGTGCCGTCTTCTGCAGACAGCCTCGGCGGTAATAGGGGGTAAAAACTTTGTAAGGGGTGCCATCTTTCTTTAGAACCTGCCAGGGCTCCCAGAGCAGCGAACCATTAAAACTTTGCACGTCCAATCCAGCCTCTTTAAGACTGGATTTAATCAGTCCATCTCGTTCAATACTCTGGGGCTCATAGCAGCGGTTCCAATATACCCGGCTGGCATTATTCTCCGCCGCTAGCTTTGCGAGTATGGCCTGAGGCTCGCCCTGAAAAATATTGAGCTTGCCGTGCAAACTTTTACTCAATGATTCCAGCGCATGGTGCAGCCACCAGCGACTGGCACCACCGAGTGGCCACTGCTGATCAGTCTTATCCTCATGAATATACACAGGAATAACAGTGCCGGCTTCGCAGGCGGCGACCAGAGCGGGATTATCAGTGAGACGAAGATCTTGTCGGAACCAGAAAATAGTTGGCTGTGAGATAGCGCTTTCCTTTTATTTTTATACCCTTTTTACGTAGGCACAGGGGTTAATGGATTGTTCGCCAAGGGATTTAGCATTTGAGCATATTTGTCGTTTTACTCTGGTACAATCTTCGCCTTTAATTTTGACTGTGGATTTATAGTGATGAATGTATTGGTTGTCGGTTCAGGTGGTCGCGAACATGCTCTTGCATGGAAAGCTGCGCAGAGTGCTGAGGTTGAAACTGTCTTTGTAGCACCGGGCAATGCAGGTACTGCTATAGAAGCAAACCTGCAAAATGTTGCTATCGCTATTGATGACTTTGCAGCACTGGCAGACTTTGCCGAGGCGAACAATGTTGGCCTGACAATTATCGGACCTGAGCAACCTCTGGTAGACGGCGTTGTCGACTTCTTTAACCAGCGTGGACTGCCTGTATTTGGCCCATCAAAAGGCGCGGCACAGTTAGAGGGTTCAAAAGCATTTACCAAAGACTTTTTACTGCGCCACAATATTCCCACCGGTAGCTATCAAAATTTTACCGACATCGACGAGGCACTGGCTTACCTAAATCAGGTGGGCGCGCCGATTGTTATCAAGGCTGATGGTTTGGCTGCGGGTAAGGGTGTAATTGTTGCCATGACTCTTGAGGAAGCCGAGGCTGCAGTGCGCGATATGCTGGCTGGCAATGCCTTTGGCGAAGCCGGTCACCGCGTGGTTATTGAAGAGTTTCTCGATGGCGAAGAGGCGAGCTTTATTGTTATGGTCGATGGCAAAAATGTACTGCCAATGGCCACCAGTCAGGATCACAAGCGGGTTGGCGATGGTGATACCGGCGTTAATACCGGTGGTATGGGGGCATATTCTCCCGCGCCTGTGGTTGATCAGACTATTTTCCAGCGCGTGATGGATGAGGTTATCACTCCGACTGTTGAAGGTATGGCGGCTGAGGGTAATGATTACACTGGGTTTTTATATGCCGGTCTGATGATTATGGCTGATGGAACGCCTAAGGTTATTGAATACAACTGTCGCTTTGGCGATCCGGAAACCCAGCCAATTCTGCTGCGCTTAAAATCAGATTTAGTCGCTCACTGTCTGGCGGCACTGGATGGAAAACTGGATTCAGAGCAGGCTGACTGGGATTCACGTCCGGCGGTAGGTATTGTAATGGCGGCCGGTGGCTATCCCGGAAGCTATGCCAAAGGCGAGGTTATCAACGGTCTGTCAGCAGAGAATATTGCAGGCGAAAAGGTTTTTCACGCTGGCACCGCGATGGTTGATAATCAGGTGGTGACCAACGGTGGCCGCGTACTCTGCGCCACGGCTCTGGGAAACAGTGTCGCCGAGGCACAACAGGCTGCCTACAAATTAGCGGCAACGGTTAATTTTAAGGATGTTTATAAGCGTACGGATATTGCCTGGCGCGCTATAGAGCGTGAACAAAAAATCTAATATCTGGGAGCAAAGCATCCATGTGGCAGAGTTTTCTACGCAACGATTATGATTTTCAGGCTTTTGGCGATCAACATCTGGCCGCGGTGTTGGTATTTTGTTTCTTCGCTGTCGCTGCTATCTGGTCTGTACGCAACTTAAACGCTGCACAAAATCTGCTGCTCAGCCGCTGCTTTTCGATTTTTATCTTTTTAACCCTGATCGCCTGGTCGCTAATTAAAATTTATTTCGATCGCTTTAATCTATTGGTCGATCTGCCACTGTCGCTGTGCAATCTGTTTGCGGTACTTGCCCCGCTATTATTCTGGCGTCCTGAGCAGCGACGCCTTGAGGTTATGTATTTTCTGGTTACCGTCGGCACCTTTCAGGCGATGCTGACACCGGATCTCTATGTGGGCTACCCCAGCAATGAGTTTTTTAAATACTGGATTGTGCATGGCGGTGTGGTGCTGTTGGTGGTGCACAGCATCTTTGCCTTTCAACTCTTCCCACGATTTAAGGGCGTATTTGTTACCTTCGGCTGGATTAATATCTATTCCGCTATTCTCTATCCACTGAATATTGCTATTGGTGCCAACTATTTTTACCTGATCAGCAAACCTGGCAACGCATCAATACTTGATCTGTTTGGCCCCTGGCCTATGTATATCTTTGTTGCTGAGCTGGTGGCCATGGCCTTTTTTGCAATTGCTTACCTGCCGTTTTTACTGGTTAAGAAATCTCCCAAGGCGGCTGTCGCGTAACTGTTACCTAAGTTCGGCAAATTTAATCTACAATAGCAGCAGTTAACCGACCTACTAAAACAGACTTTGAGACAGCGCATGTCAAGACAGAGACTTTCAGCAATTGACCATTTTCTGGTTCAGGCGGACCAAGCCCTGCGCACGCTGGCAGGAAGTGCTCCGCAGCCACAACGTGTGTCTCCCGCAAGAAAAGCCCCTGAGGGTGAATTATCCGAGCAGGAAAAACGCCATGCTGCAGGTTTAATGCGCGTTAATCATTCCGGTGAAGTCTGTGCCCAGGCGCTCTATCAGGGTCAGGCACTCACAGCCAAGTTACCGGAAGTCGGTCAGCAGATGGCCGAAGCTGCCGCTGAAGAGATTGATCATCTGGCTTGGTGCGAGGAGCGTATCGACGAACTGGACGGCAAACCCAGTCTGCTAAACCCGCTCTGGTATGCCGCGTCATTTGGACTAGGTGCCACAGCTGGATTGATTAGCGATAAGCTCAGCCTTGGATTTGTCGCTGCCACAGAAGATCAGGTGTGCAATCACCTGCAAGAGCATTTGGATCGACTGCCTGCCAATGACAGTAAAAGCCGTGCCGTAGTTGAGCAGATGCTGATCGATGAGAAACATCATGCCGAGACCGCCCTCGATGCCGGCGGCTATCCTTTCCCCAGTCCGGTTAAAAAGCTGATGACTGTGGTTTCATCGGCGATGACCGCAAGCAGCTACCGTCTTTAGCTAGGCTCGTCCTGTGGCAATAGTTGGCTCTCTGAACCTTCCATGCCAGTCGCCAAGTCGACAATAATCTCTGATAACCAGCGATGCATGGGTGAGCCCAGAGTTCGCTTGTGCTGCAGCAAAACCAGTGGAACTGTGCCCTCGTGAGGCAGATCTGCCGGGTAGCGCTTACTGACAACCCGGTGCAGTTCGCGCTCCATTCCTGAACCAAACTTTGCTGCAACCATCAGGCAATCTGTATCGCAGATTGTCTCAATGGCCGTCATCAACTGATTGGTCACCATAGCTTTCTTGCGCTTGCGCCCTAACTCTCGCAACGCGCGGTCAAAACGCGCATCAGTTCTGGCACTTACTCGCTTGGCGATCAGTAGATAGTACTGAACAAAGGGGTACTCAAGAATTTCGTTGAGGGTTACTCGGGATTTTTGTGCCAGGGGGTGGCCTTCGCGCATCCAGATCGTCGGGCTAAAAATAGCCAGGTGCCGCTTGGTAATATCGCTGGTGATATCTTTTTCAATATCGATAGCGAAGTCCAAAATTCCGTCGGCCAATTCACCTTCCACAGAATCCGTCTCACTGGAGATCGACAGCACCACGCCCGGGGCATATTTGTTTAATACGCCGGTTAACTGCGAGGCTAGCGAGATAGCAATAAATTCAGGAATCGCGATAGTCACTTCGCCAACATAGGCGGCGGGATCAAACTCACCCTCGGTGACCATATCGAGAATATCTTCGAGCATGCTCGGCAGCCGCAGCTGTAAATCTCGCGCCTTGGGTGTCGGGATCAGCTTATTACCGGTGCGCGTAAACAGCGGATCATCCAACTGATCGCGCAACCGTTGTAGCACTCGGCTCATCGCCGGCTGGGTAATAAACAGACGTTCTGCGGCTCTTGTCACACTTTTTTCTTCAAGAAGTGCCTGTAAAGAGACCAGCAAATTAAGGTCGAGACGGGATAACTTTTGTAAATTCATAAACTTAGCCTAGGTCATTACCTGAGTGCATATAAATAATGCGAAGAATGCATTTGGATTATGACATACCTCTGAGTATATTGACACGCATAGGGCAGATGGCCCAGTTAACACTCAAGGAGATAGACCATGACACTCGTATATGTACTAATCGGATTTGCTGGATTAGCGGGTGCTGCAATTGCGAAAGATGACTTCGCCAATGTAAAAGCACCAAAACTCAAAAATTCAGATAAAACGCTGACACAGTAAATCGGCGTTTTGAAACCAAACCCCTCTTAATCCTTGCTATAGGATTTTTTATAGGGGCCCACCACTGGGCCCCTTTTTTTTGCCCAAAAATCGACCATACATACAAACTTCAGTCAAACGCCAGAGCGCAGAATACCTGTTATTTCGAGCGATATTACCAAAATGCATGACCCTGATGCAAATAATGCATTTGATGTATGGGCTGTGTATTCTTATTATGCACGCATTGAAGTTGTACAGAGATTTTTAAGGGCTGCTGAGAAGCAACTCTTTAACAGATTTACCCCCTACCCCTTTTCTTGTGATTCATCCAAGGATTTTTTTAAGGAACCTTCCTCAGGTTCCTTTTTTTTGCCTGCGATTTAGTAGCGGCCTATCTGGAACGGCGTATTAATTAGCAGCTAGGCTTCAACCAACTCGTAACTGTGAGACATTTCAACGCCAGCTGCTGCCATCATAATGGATGCAGAACAGTACTTTTCGGCGGACAGCTCAACGGCACGCTTAACCTGTGCCTCTTTCAGTCCCGTACCAGTGACCACAAAGCGCAGATGAATCTTGCTAAATACGGCGGGAACCGCATCCACTCGCTCAGCTTCAATCTCAGTGCGACAATCTGTTACCTGCTGGCGACTCTTCTTGAGCATGCTCATCACATCAAAAGAGGCGCAGCCTCCGAGACCCAATAACAGCATCTCCATGGGTCGAATACCCATATTGCGGCCACCCTGACTCTCTGCACCATCCATTACCGCCGCGTGCCCGCTGCCGGACTCGCCTAGGAACATTACGCCATCCACCCACTTAATTGTCGCCTTCATAATTTGCCTCATTTACAAGAGCGCAAAGATTACCATAGAGCAGTAGGCAAAATTTACTCGCCAATGGATTTTTTTTACTACTATTACTTCTAGGAGTCGCGGATAAACACTATATAAAGCGGCATATAGCTAAACTTGTAAATGGAGAAACAAATTGGCGCCTGCACCCCTCACACCACACATTGAGAATGTGGAAGAATTCTTATCCCACTGTCACAGACGCCGATACCCGGCGAAAAGCACAATCATTTACGCCGGAGACCAGGGAGATACCCTTTATTACATTATCAAGGGTTCGGTTACGGTGATGATTGAAGATGACAGCGACGGTAAAGAGATAATACTCGCCTATCTAAACCCTGGAGATTTCTTTGGGGAGATGGGTCTTTTCGACCAGGAACACCGCAGTGCCTGGATTCGCACTAAAACCGAGTGCGAGGTCGGTGAAATCAGCTATGCAAAGTTTATCGAACTCAGCAATAAGCATCCGGCATTTCTATTTGCGATCAGTAAGCAGGTGGCCCAGCGGCTTCGCGATACCACCCGCAAGGTCAGTGATCTGGCATTCCTCGATGTTACCGGACGCGTTGCCCGCACATTGCTGGATCTGTGCAAAGAGCCGGATGCTATGACTCACCCGGATGGTATGCAGATTAAAATCACTCGTCAGGAGATTGGCCGTATTGTCGGCTGCTCCCGGGAGATGGTGGGTCGTGTGCTCAAGGAGCTTGAGGAGCAGGGGCTGGTATCTGTTACGGGTAAGACGATGGTGGTGTTTGGTACTCGCTAGGCTCTCTAAACCGCCTAGCTAAACATCTCCGCCAATCGCTCACCCGGTTCTTCACTGCGCATAAATGCTTCGCCCACCAGAAAGGCATTAACATTATGTTGTCGCATTGCGGCAACATCGGCTGGGCTGTGAATACCACTCTCGGTAATAACAATTTTGTCGTCGGGAATTTTGCTCAGTAGCTGATAGGTATTTTCCAGCGAGACTTCGAAACTGTGCAGGTTGCGGTTATTGATACCGACCATTGGGTTATCCAGTTTCAATGCTATATCCAGTTCCGCACCATCGTGAACTTCAATCAGCACATCCATACCCAGAGAGCGTGCAACTTCATGGAGCTGGTTAAGCTGCTCTTCGGAGAGCGCCGAAACAATTAACAAGATGCAGTCTGCACCCATGGCTCGGGCTTCGTAGATTTGATATTCATCGATAATAAAATCTTTGCGAATCACTGGCAGTGTGCTGGCGCTGCGGGCCATTTTTAAATATTCATCTGCGCCCTGAAAGAAATCCACATCGGTTAGAACTGACAGGCAGCAGGCGCCGCCCTTTTCGTAGCTCTGGGCAATTGCTGCGGGATCAAAGTCTTCCCGGATCACACCTTTACTCGGCGAGGCTTTTTTAATCTCGGCGATAACACCAGATTGGCCAGCGGCTATTTTCGCGGCAATAGAGGCGGCAAAACCTCTGGGTGCCGATGCGGTTTTGGCTTTTTCAATCAGCTGGGGAATGCTTACCTGGGCACTGCGCTCGGCAATTTCCTCATGCTTACGGGCGAGGATCTTTTTTAATATGGTCGGTGTATCAGAACTCATTTTTTATCTCTTATTTTTTTATTAGCCGTCTTGCTGAACCTGGGTAAAGGTTGCCAGATCGGTTATTCTCGCTCGTGCCAACCCTGAGCCTATAGCGTCCTGCGCCATGGCAACGCCCTCGTTTATATCCGCTGCACAACCGGCAACATAGAGTGCGGCACCCGCATTCAGGGCGATAATATCGGCGGCTTTGCCCGCATTGGGCCCCAGCTGTTTACCCAGCGCATCAGTAATCATTGCCAGTGACTGCTTGGCATCTTCGACATCCAGACCTTCGAGGCTCTGGCGCTCGGGCAAAAAGTCTTCTGGTGCAATTGTATATTCTGTGACTGCGCCATTTTTATATTCGGCAACATAGGTCTCTGTGGCGATACTGATTTCATCCAGACCATCGGCGGAGTGGACGATCATAATATGCTCTGCGCCCAATCTTCCCAACACTTCAGCCATTGGCTTACAGAGTGCTTTGTCATAGACACCTATCAACTGTCGCTTTACACCAGCGGGGTTGGTCATCGGCCCGAGGATATTAAAGATAGTTCGCAGGCTCAGCTCGCGGCGCGGGCCAATCGCATGCTTCATGGCGCTGTGATGGGCCGGGGCAAACATAAAGCCTACACCCAATTCCTGCACACAGAGTGCAACCTGTTCGGGGCTAAGATTTAGATTAACACCGGCAGCTTCGAGAAGATCTGCGGCGCCACTGTTACTACTGACTGAGCGATTGCCGTGCTTGGCAACCTGGCCGCCGGCCGCTGCGACAACAAAGGTCGAGGCGGTGGAGACATTAAATAAATTTGATTCATCGCCACCGGTGCCAACAATATCCACTAGACCATCACCGGATACTTTCACTCCGGTTGCCAGCTCACGCATCACTTCGACGGCGCCGGCAATCTCATCGATGCTTTCGCCTTTCATACGCAGGGCAATAAGAAAACCACCGATCTGGGCATCGCCGGCATTGCCGGTCATAATCTGGCGCATCACATCGCGCATTTCTGCGGCGCTAAGGTTTTCGCCGTTAACCACTGTTTCCAGTGCCTGTTTAATATCCATTGTTATATCCCTGTTCAAGCCTTGAGGAAATTATTTAACAGATCATGTCCATGCTGGGTGAGGATTGATTCTGGGTGAAACTGCACTCCTTCAATCGCCAGCTCTTTATGTCGCACACCCATAATTTCGTCGATACTGCCATCGTCGTTCTGTGTCCAGGCGGTAATCTCAAGACAGTTGGGCAGAGTTGTCTGATCTATCACCAGTGAGTGATAGCGAGTGGCTTCAAAGGGCTTGCTCAGTCCTTTAAAAACACCGCTGTCGCTGTGATACATCATCGACGTTTTGCCGTGCATAACCTGTTTGGCGCGAACAATATCGCCGCCAAATGCTTGGCCGATGCTCTGGTGTCCAAGACAGATACCGAGAATTGGAATGCGCCCAGCAAAGGTTTTAATCACGTCGACGGAAACGCCCGCTTCGTTGGGCGTGCAGGGACCGGGAGAGATTACGATTTTCTCCGGTGCGAGCTTTTCGATTTCAGCAATAGTAATTTCGTCATTGCGGTAGACCTGAACATCGGCATCTAACTCGGCGAGGTACTGCACAATGTTGTAGGTAAAGGAGTCGTAGTTATCGATCATTAAAATCATTTTGACTCTCCATTTACTTGCCCATCCGCTTTCTCACAGACCATTGCCGCCGCGCGCATTACTGCCCGGGCTTTGTTCATTGTCTCTTTCCATTCCAATTCAGGAATCGAATCTGCAACCACGCCGGCGCCGGCCTGAACATGCAGCATGCCATCTTTGATTACCGCTGTGCGGATGGCAATGGCGGTATCCATATTGCCATTCCAGCCGATATAGCCAACCGCGCCGCCGTAAATATTGCGCTTGACCGGTTCGAGTTCATCGATAATTTCCATGGCGCGAATTTTTGGTGCGCCACTCAATGTGCCCGCGGGCAAGGTGGCTTTAAGGACTTCCAGGCTGCCCATACCATCGACTACCTGACCGGTCACATTGGAGGTGATATGCATAACATGGGAATAGCGTTCGACAACCATTTTTTCGGTGACTTCGACGCTGCCAGTTTTACTGATACGGCCAACATCGTTGCGCCCCAGATCGATCAACATTAAATGTTCGGCAATCTCTTTTGGATCGGCGAGCATTTCATCTTCCATCGCCTGATCTTCCTCTGCGGTTTCGCCGCGCTTGCGGGTGCCGGCGATCGGTCGCACGGTGACTTCGCCATCTTCGAGACGGGCCAACACTTCTGGAGACGAGCCGACAATATGAAAGTCGCCCATATCGAGAAAGTACATATAGGGCGATGGATTGAGTCTGCGCAGTGCGCGATAGAGATTTATCGGCGAGGCATCAAAGGGGGCCGAGAGTCGCTGCGACGGAACCACCTGCATAACATCACCGGCCATCACATAGTCTTTAATTTTATTGACGCTCTGTTTGAATTCCTGCTCACCAAAGCTGGAGACAAAGTCTTTTTCCGCGATTCCATCGCCGCTCAAATTCATTGGCGGCAATTCCGGGGTTGGCTGGGCCATTTGCTGTTCCAGCTCGTCGAGCCGGGCTTCGGCTTTCTGCAGTGACTCGGGATCTTTGGCGTCCACATGCACCACCAACATAATGGTTCCCGACAGATTATCGAAGACCGCCACTTCATCGGAGGCCATCAGCATTATATCCGGGGTGCCAAGCTTATCTTGCGGTGCGCTCTCGGCCAGACGGCGTTCGACAAAGCGCACGGTGTCATAACCAAAGTAACCGACTAGGCCGCCGGTAAAACGCGGCAGATCCGGAAGGTTGGGCATGCTAAATAGCTGGCGGAATTTTTCGACTTCACCCAGGGGGTCAGTAGTAGCGCGATTGACCATGGGTTTGCCGTCGCGAACAATTTCCAGTCGCGAGCCAAAAACCTTGAGCACGGTGGATGTCTGCAGACCAATCAGCGAGTAACGCCCCCACTTCTCTCCGCCCTGAACAGATTCGAACATATAGGAGTTGGGGCCCTGAGCAAGTTTTAGATAGACGCTCAATGGGGTTTCAAGATCGGCGAGGACTTCGCGAGTAACCGGGATACGGTTAAAGTCTTGGCGGGCTAAATCAGCAAATATTTCGGGGGTCATAATCGGTGTTCCTGGTTCTCTAACAGAGTGGTTTTGTTTTGGCGATAAAACGCCTCGTCTGGCACTAGATGCGCCAACGCCACTCGCGACAATCACTGTCAAACTGTTTGGAACTCAAGTATTTCACGACCCATCTCCAGTAGGGGATTCGCTATTGTAATCAATTGCGCAGATTCAACAAACTGTCTGCGCAAAAAGATTGGTAATTGTAATTTTAAGCCTGCGCAAGCTCAGCGCGCATTTTGCCGATAACCTCTGGGTAGTCCGAGGCGCCAAAGATTGCCGATCCGGCAACAAAGGTATCTGCACCCGCGGCGGCAATCTCGCGGATATTTTGTACGGTAACGCCACCATCGATCTCAAGGCGAATATCATGGCCGCTGCTATCGATCAGCTTTCTCGCTTCAGCCAGCTTGTCGAGCGTTGACGGAATAAATTTCTGGCCACCAAATCCGGGGTTAACTGACATCAGCAATAACATATCCATTCGATCCATTACCCAGCGTACCGAGTCCAGACCTGTGGCCGGATTGAGTACCAGCCCCGCCTTGCAACCGAGATCGCGAACCAACTGCAGTGAGCGATCCACATGATTGGAGGCTTCCGGATGAAAGGTAATATAGGTTGCGCCGGCATCGGCAAACATACGGATAAGATCATCGACTGGCTGTACCATCAAATGAACATCAATAGGCGCGGTGACGCCATGATCACGCAGGGCTTTACAGACCATCGGACCAATGGTGAGATTCGGCACATAGTGATTATCCATCACATCAAAATGAACAACATCGGCTCCGGCTTCAAGCACCGCGTCAACCTCTTCTCCAAGACGGGCAAAATTGGCGGACAAAATGGATGGGGCAATCAAAAAATCAGTCATAAAACACCAGCGGTCAATTAAGGCGTAACTATGCGCGACTTCGTTATTGGGTGCAAATAATTTGCCCTAAAATAAGCCATAAAAAGCGGCGTAAAAATAAACGGCGGCGACCAAGCCTCTATATCAAGAGTATTGGTAATCTTTAAACTGATCGCGAAGATCTTTTTTGCTAGTTTTGCCGGTGGCCGTATGGGGAATTTCGTCGATAAAAACACAGTCTTGCGGTATCCACCACTTGGCTACCTTGCCTTCGAGGGAGGCGAGAATACTCTGCTTATCCGGGCTGACGCCGTCGACGGGCACAACAATTAACAATGGTCTCTCGGTCCACTTTGGATCAGGCACGCCAATTACTGCGGCCTCTTGAACGTCTTCATGAGACATAGCGGCATTCTCTACATCGATCGAGCTAATCCATTCACCACCGGATTTAATAACGTCTTTAACGCGATCGGTAATCACCACATAACCGTACTCATCAATCGCCGCCATATCACCGGTATCAAACCAGCCCTGATCATCCAGTGCAGGCTTATCATCCAGCTTGTAATAGCCGCTGCAAACCCAGGGGCCTTTGACTTTCAGTACCCCGGAAGCAATTCCATCCCAGGGCAATTCATTGTTGTCGGCATCGACAATTTTCATTTCAACACCATAGACGACCCGGCCGGCACGAATGCGATAGGCATCAATCTCTCCCTGCGAGCAACCTTTCATCCACTCCATGGGTCTGTTGTAACTGCCCAGCGGACTCATTTCTGTCATGCCCCAGCCGGCGTGCATCCACACGCCATGTTTTTCCATCGCTTTCATCAGCGATAGCGGGCAGGCGGAGCCGCCAACAACAACTTCCTTGAGAGAGTCTACGGTCTGCCCCGAGGCATTAAGGTAATTTGCAAGAGCCAGCCAGACCGTTGGCACGCCCAGGGAGTAGTTGATTTTTTCGCTATTAATTAATCTTGTCAGGGTCTCGCCATCGGCCATTTTCGGGCCGGGAAAAACCAGCTTTGCACCAACCATGGGTGCGTTGTAGGCGGTACCCCAAGCGTTAACATGAAACATTGGAACAATCGGCATAATCACATCTTCACCGGAGAGATTCATAATATCCGGCAGTGATCCCATCATTGAATGCAGCAGCGTACTGCGATGACTGTAGACAACCCCTTTGGGATTGCCTGTTGTGCCCGAGGTGTAACACATTGAGCTGGCGGTATTCTCATCGAACTCCGGCCATTCAAAAGTATCGCTCTGGGAACCGATAAAGGTCTCATAGCAGTGCGCGTTGCGCAGGCTGGTCTCTGGCATATTGGCGTTGTCGGTAAGTACGACAAATCCTTCTACGGTTGGCAGCCTGTCTTGTAACTGCTCAAGCAGTGGTACAAACAGCACATCGGTAAATACCCATTTATCTTCTGCGTGGTTAATGATGTATTCGATCTGCTCAGGAAATAACCTTGGATTGATGGTGTGGCATATTTGTCCGGAACAGGAGATGCCGTAATAGAGTTCGAAGTGGCGATAGTCATTCCATGCCAGCGTGGCAATCCGATCACCCATTTCAAAACCGATATTTTGCATGGCATTGCCGAGCTGTCGAACCCGCCGGAAGGCATCTTTGTAGGTATAGCGGTGACAGGGGTTATCCATGGTCACAGAGACAATTTCGCGGGAACCATGAATGCGATCAGCATGTTTCATTATTGTTGTTATGGTTAGCTGGGAGTCCATCATTAAGCCGTGCATTATTATTTCCTCACCGTATTTTCAAGACGCTAGAGACTAAGACTAACACTCAGGCAATCTATGTAAAACAACTTATAGGTGAACCGCAGGTCACAATGCAGGCACTCTGGTTTTACTCTGCTATTCCTGGGGTTTTTCGGGGATTTCTTGCAGGTGATTTTCGATTTTCTGGAAATCCGGCAGCTGTAAATGTTCTCCCTCACAGTCGAGATTGATATTAATACAGGCGGCCAGCTCGGCTCCGTCATGAGGCTCCAAAACTGAGTCCTGCTCAATCCGCAGGGTATGGGGAAACCCCTGAGAAACAATCGCGTAATAACGATGCTCATGCCCTTCAAGCAGACTGTTAAGAACCAGTATTCTGGTACGGTCGGCAAAATCTTCAGCGGGCTGATTGGCTTGCAGGGCAGCAAAATCGATTAATGGGATATCCAGATTACGCCAGTTAATCCAACCAAACATCCATGCTGGCGACTTTTTATCAACGGTGATTTTCTGATTGAGGATAATTTCTGCCACTGCAGACATCGGCACCAGAATATTGGGCTTGTCTGTATGAGCAGAACCTATATTGACCGACAGGCAGTCTATCTTGGCGACTGGCCCCTGTTGATCGAGAAAAAACAAACTCATTAGCTGCACGTCTCCATTTGATTTACATCTTCACTTATTCTGCTGGCAAGCTGGTCTACACTGCCGATAAAGTCAGTTTCACAGCGCTGGATTACCGCCTGCGGCATGGCCGGCACTGTGCATTCCTGTGGATCTTGAACCCAGACCTGGCCGGCGTACTCTTTAATTGCACAACAACCCCTAGCGCCATCGTCGCCCATTCCGGTAAAAATGATTGCGCCGCAGTCCTGGCGGTAGAGCTGCGCCAGACGATTGGCCAACTGATCAATTGAGGGTGCGTAATGCCCCTGCCAGGATGAGCCAAAACGCAGAATCCAACCCTGCCGGCTAACTCTTGTTTCAAATTGTGGCGATATCAGGGTCACCGTTCCGGGACGAATAAATTGCCCCGTCGACGGCTCTCGGGCCGGCCATCCGGCTTGAGTTTCAATCATTCTCAAGACTGTTGCCATCTGCTGCCCGCCAATATGCTGAGCATAGACAAACGCCAAATCACTGGTGACCGGCACATTAGACAAAAATTGCCTGACGGCCTGTAGCCCACCCGTGGAAGCTCCGAGCAGCCAAATCCTTTTTGCTTTTAGGGGCTGCATATTTTGTAATCAATTCTCTACGGTTAACAGTTGATTGAGGGTCTCCAGCAAATGTTCTTCCTGATAGGGCTTGCCCATATAATGGTCGACGCCCAGTTCCATGGCTCGCTGACGGTGCTTATCTCCGGTTCTTGAGGTAATCATTATTATCGGAATCTGCTTTAAATTCTGACTGGCTCTAACCCGTGTTGCCACTTCAAAGCCGTCCATCCGCGGCATTTCAATATCCAATAAAATCACTGCGGGTATTTCATCCTGCATACTTTTAAGCGCTTCAATACCGTCTTTGGCGGTCAGCACTCGGTATCCCTGGCGACGTAGAATACGACTGGTCACCTTCCTCACTGTTACCGAGTCATCGACGACCAATACGCAGGGAGCAATATCTATGGAAACTGCTGAATTGGAGGACGGGTTCAGCTCACTGGCTGCCTTATCTCCCTGAGTGACACGGGGTAAGTCAACAATCGCAACTCTGGCCAACTCATTGAGATCGATAATCACCACCACCTGACCATCGCTGAGAATCGTCGCACCCCCGAGTCCCGGAACGCCGGAGAACTGCGGGCCAAGGGTTTTCACAACAATTTCTTTGGTGCCAACAATTTCATCAACCTGAACCGCAAAGCGGCGATTGTCGGAGTGGAATAAAACCAGTGCCGTATCCACATCCAGATTATCCGAACGCCGGGTAACTTCTGGATTGAGCAGCGTACCCAGATAACAGAGCTCGTACTGACTGCCGGCATAGCTAATAGTGCCGCCATTTTCCAGCGCGGTATCTATGGCGCTGGAGGACATAAAATGCACGCCATCAATTGAGTTCAGAGACAGTGCGTAGTGATCACCGGTAACATTGATCATCAGGGCGCGGTTAACCGACAGGGTAAAGGGCAAGACAATCGTGAACTGAGTTCCCTGTCCGGCAGAGGTCTCAATTTCCACACTGCCCCCGCACTGGCGCACTTCACTGTTAACCACATCCATGCCGACACCACGTCCGGATATCTGGCTAACCGAGTCGGATGTCGAGAATCCCGGATGGAAAATAAACTGTGCAATTTCATGTTCCGACAGCGCAGCATCTGCGCTGATCAACTCTTTCTCTAGGGCTATTTGACGGATACGCTCCACATCTAGGCCGCGGCCGTCGTCGGCCAGATGGATAACGATATCGCCACCCTGCCTATAGGTGGTTATAGCAATACTGCCGGTGGCCGGTTTGCCCGCTTCTTTGCGCTGCTCTTCGGATTCAATACCATGATCAACGGCATTGCGAATCATATGCTCGAGGGGCGCCACCATACGATCGAGAACGGACCTGTCCATTTCGCCGTGGATACTGTCCATGCGCAGTTCAACTTTTTTACCCAACTCAAGCCCGACCTGCCGAACTATTCTTCGCAGGCGGGGAACAATTCGTGCAAATGGCACCATCCGAGTTTTCATCAACCCCTCTTGCAGATCGGTGTTAATTCGCGATTGATGCAAAAGCAGGGTTTCGGTGCCGACCAGCCTTTCATTAAGGGTTTCTTTAAGATCGTGTAAATCTGAGGCGGACTCCATCAGCGAGCCGGTCAATTGTTGCAGATGGGAATAGCGATCCATTTCCAGCGGATCAAAACTGTCCGCTTCTCCTGAGGCTTCAATCTGCTCACGGCGATAATCGATCTGCGCTTCGGTCTCTGTGCCTAAACGTCTGACCTGCTCTTGCAGTCGCACTACTGTGGCATCCATTTCATCGAGGAACTGATTAAACTCACTGACTTGCTCTTCGATACGACCACGGAAAATTATATTTTCACCGGATAGATTGACTAAAGTATCCAGAACCTCAGCACCGATTCGAACAACTTCCTTAATCTCGCCCTTAACCGAAAATTGTTGTCCGGCGGGCTCTCGAGTTTGATCTTGCTGTGGCTTTATTAAGGAAGTATCTTCCGGAACTGGAGTTGGAGATTCGATCGAGCCTGAAGAAGGCTCCTGCTCTTTAGCGTCCGGCGGTATAACTTCTGTTTCAAGGGCTTCCATCTTCTGACGAAGGGCATTGATATCACCCCCATGAGCGATTTGACGAACAATATCGTAAGCACTTACTAGCCTTTCCTGATGCGATATCATTGCTTTAAAGAATTTTTTATTGTGCTTTTTGGTCTCGTCGATCAGGGATTCTATGGCATGAGCTAGCTCACCGAGGGCATTGAACCCAGCCATTCGCGCACCCCCTTTTAAGGTGTGCAGGTCACGCTTTATGCGGTCGGCAAGCTCCACTTGCGCGGGATTAGATTGCCAGGCCAGCACTGATTCCTCAATACTACTAACAATATCATCGGCCTCTTCAACAAAGACGCCGACAATCTCTTGGTCCAGCTCAGCATCAATTATCGACGCTGAACGTTCCTCGGCAGGCTTCTGATCTGGCTCTTGTTGCGACTCTTTTTCCAAGCCTTCTTCTAGCTCTTTATCGACTAAGTCAGCCTCAGATATTTCAGCTTGCTCTTCATTAATAACAGGCTCATCAGAATCCTTTTCAGTCAGATCAGATTCTGGCGGCTGATCTTCGCTCGACTGCTCTTCAATAATGAGTTGCTGTTTGTCCGCTGCCTCTTGATCCTTTCTGATCTGCTCCTCAGCTACGCGCTCCCGCTCAAGCTCTTTATCACGCTCAAGCTGTTCAAGATCGAGTTTCTGCTTTTCTGCCAACTGTTCAGAGAGCTGTTCTTTGACCGCCAATAAGTCGGCCTTTTGCGCTTCTTCAAGACCATTTAGTTCCTGATCCGCGGCGAGCATATCAAATAGATTTAGCAGTGTTTCATGGTTGGCCTGCATTACCTCAGTAACTTGCTGAGCAGGTGCCTGACCTATACTTTGAAGTAACTCATAGATCTCGGCCATTATTTCCGACAGCTCGAGAATCGGCTCTATATCAGCATCTTTTAACTTGCTGCCAATCTCGTTGAGGTCACTGAGCAGTTCGTAAAAAACTACTCGTGGGGGTGCGGTTTGATGCTGTAGATGAGCATAGAATTGCGGGTAGTTCTGCAGTGATAACAGGCCCTCGGCCATAAGCTTTTTGACTGCAGAGAAATCTTTACTACTGCTTTCACTGTCGCCTCGATTAAGCAGGTGGCCCACGGCTTTTTCACGCAATTCTGCAAGGCGAGCACGAAACATCGGCAAGCCCTCTTGGGGAACGGCATCGCCGCCGGTCATCATAGTTAATGTGCTACGGAAAAACGCGGCTGCATCTTCGACAAGATGAACAATATCTTCGTCGAGACAAATCTGGTGATGATGGAGCTCTTTGATAAATTCTTCTAGGGGCGCGACCAGCTGGCCGAGCTCGGAGAAGTCCGCCATCTCTGCGGTGCCCTTTAAGGTGTGCAGCGCTCTCTGCAGGGATAGTGGCGGCGCTTTATAAAGTGGCGCCATGCTTCGCGTTGTCGTAACAAAGTCATCAATGGTTTTTAAATGCCCCTGAGCTTCGTTCACAAAAATTTCTAACAGGATTGCCTCGTGTTCCTGCTCTTCAGACACCCCATCATCAACCTCTTCTATTTCTGGCTCGGCGATTTCCAGGCTCTCAGCGGGGCTCTCTATCTCTTTAACTTCAGTTTCCGCCTCTGGCTCTCGCTCCCCAGCCTCTTCTTCGGGGGACGTTGTGGCAGCTTCTAACTCAGGAGCGCCTAATTCAAGAGACTCTAGTTCAGGAGCTTCTACTTCAGAACTCTCTACTTCAGAACTCTCTACTTCAGAACTCTCTACTTCAGAACTCTCTACTTCAGAACTCTCTAATTCAAAACCCTCTAATTCAGAACTTTCTGCCTCTGCTATCTCTACTGACTCTGGATCAGTCTCTAGTGGTTCAATCTCGTCAGGTAGCTGCTGCTTCTGGGGCTGCTCATCCAAGGCCTCACCTTTAGCCAGACGCTCTGCGCTTTCAATAATGGTGCGGCTAATTTCCGGCGTTGGGGTTGGAAGCCTTTCAGCAAAGGCGGCAATTAATAATGGCATTCGCTGAATCGTCTGCTCCGCCAGCTCGACCATTGGCGTGGTGCAGTTGATGCGCCCATCAAGAACTCGGTTGAGCATATCCTCAATCGACCATGCTAGCTCACCAATATCCTCGGCGCCGACCATACGTCCGCTGCCCTTGAGGGTGTGGAAGGCACGGCGAACGACGGCGAGCTGATCTTTTGATTGGGGTTGGTCTTTCCATTCAGGCAATAGAGTATTGAGACCTTCTAAAACTTCTTCGGCCTCTTCGATAAAGATTTCAATAATTTCATCATCAAAGTCCTGTTCTTCTTCGCTTGTTGCTGCAGGGTCCTGCCGTTGTTCAGCCTGTTCAGGGCTGTTAATTAGCTCAGGGCTGTCTACCTGCTCAAGGCTGTCTATCGGCTCAAGGCTGTCCTCCGTACTTACCAAACTTATAGAAAGATTATTTTTATCAGCGTCCTGATCGTCTTGCAGCGCGGAAAGCTCTTCGAGAATTTCTTCCGGTTCAACATAGAGATCTTTATCGCCGAGCGTTACTGGTTGAGCTGGACGGCTTTCCAGCAGTGCGAGAATACTCTCCTCTGCTGCGGCTAAAACACCATCCTGTTTGTCCGCGGCATCGCTATTAAATTGTTCAAGATAGTATTCAACAATGGTGATCGCATCAGCAAAGGTATCTAATGCATGCCACTCTACGGCGCGACCCTGATTGATCAGCACCTCTTGTACATACTTCGAACAACCCTCAATGACCGACGCAGCTCGGGTCAGCCCAATAATATCTAGCGCGCCCTGCAGCTCTTGAAACATTGCCGGCACATTGGACAGCAGCTGCAGATCCCACTGTGAGTTTATAAACTCAACAACCGCTTCTTTTATGCGTTCAATACCGGTTCTAGATTCAGCTAAAAGCGCCTGGCTAGCACTGTTAAATTCGAATTGATTCTGCTGACTATCTAGGTCGACACTTCCGGAAAATTTATCGGGTCGCGCCGCCCAGGCATTTAATGCCAGCTCAACTTCTGTAAGGCTCTGGACTGTATTAATAACATCTGCATCATTAATTCCGGAACCATCTGCAGTAAAAATCTGACGTAACTTCTGCTCTATCTGACTGATCGCATCACGTAATTTACCCTGACCTACCAGAGCCAGAGAATCCGCCATACTGAGCAATACTGGCAGGCTGTCGCGCACATCGTCCGCCGAGAGACCGCCCTCGATGGAGAAGCGTTCCAGTGCTGATCGTACATTGGCAAGCTCCCCTTGGATCGCGCTAACCAGTGCACGCACAACCTGAGGGTCGTACTGCGGCATCAATCGCCCACCCTCTGGATTGACTACACCGGAAGGAAAAGCGCCGGCAAGATTGAAGTCAGTCCAGATTGCCTTAAGCTCTTCGGTATTGGGTTCGGCTGTGGTCAGATAATAGAGCAGATTTTTTAACAGCCCCAGATCTGCCCCACTGGTTTCTACAGAGCCAGATTCTTCGGAGATTGCTTCTTTTGCCTGTATTTTTAGCTGGCTATCCAAGGCACGAAAAAGTTTTTTCAGGGCGATACTAAAGTTGATCTCGCGAGATGAAACCAAGCCTAAAATCTGTCGGGCAATACGCCACAAATTTTCACGCCAACTGCCTTTTGATAACTCCTGCATACGCTGCAGAACTTTTATTAAGTTGGCACAATTTTTATTTTTTTCCTCGCCTTTAATCAGTTTGATCAATGACAGCTGATAAACCTGACGCAGGCGCTTTATCAAATCAGCGGTGGCGGCGGGATTAGCGTTGCGGCTCTGTTGAGATTGATTTTCAAAAGAACTTATATCCGGTGAAAATAAAACACCTTCCGAGACCAGTGCTCGACCCTGAGCGGCTCTTAAATCGTTGAGCAATATAATTAGCGCTTCAGGATGATCCTCTCTGCTGGAGAGTATTTGCCTGAGGTAGATGGGTAGTTTGATAATCGCCTGAACAAGAATTTCACAGGCTTCATTGATATTAGAAATCTTCTTATCGAGAATACTTTGCGTGAGTGCTTCCATCTCCTCGATAAGCAGTGTGCAGCCTTCGCACTGAAGAATTTTAAACGATCCGGCAATCTGGTGAAGATGCCCCAGACAGAAACGTATTTTAGTTTCGTCGCTGTTGTTTTGGGTAAAGGCTTCCAGTTCATTGAAGGCCGACTGCAGACTATTCTCAATTTCGCCAACCAGCCATTCAAGTCCGGTAAAAGTTTTTACACTTTTTACCTGTACGCCTTTTTCCTCCACGCCTTCCTCCTGGATTCCCTGTTCCTGAAACTGGCTCATCGAGTTTCTCCCTGTTCAGCTCTTTGCTCATCTATCAGTTCGACTCTCTGCTCAGCTCTTTCATCCTTGATATAGGCCTGAATATTGCGCTGTGTAACTCGAGTCAATCCGCACGGCAGCCAGTTACTCAGCTCGCCTAACCCGAGCATCAGACAACCCCGATCATCTAAGTGATTGGTCAGCTGGCCAATAATTTCGCGACGCTTCCAGCGACGAAAATAGACCAACATATTCTGACAGTAGATCAAATGCATCTTACGCCTTATCAGGGGCGATTTATCCGTGAGTATATTGCTGGTTAAAAAACAGACTCGACGGCGTAAATCCGCTTTTACACGCCACAACCCTTTTCCAACCGGATCGAAATAGGCGCGGTTAACCGACTGATCAACAGAAGCCATTTTGCTCTCACGATAGATACCCCGGCGCGCCTGAAAAATCGCCTCGCGGCTGATATCTGTGCCAATAATTCCATAGCGCGGCTCAAGCCCTTCGGCTTGCATTGCCTGCTCAACGGTTATCGCCAGCGAATAGGCCTCTTCACCCGTCGAGCATCCGAGACTCCATACCCACAGGGGCTCATTGCAAGATTTATCTCTGACTGCACTCTTCACCCAAGCGCGCACATAATCCATCGATGGGCGGTGGCGAAAAAAGCTGGTTTCTTTAACCAGCAAACTGTCGATAAGACCACTCCACTCCTGCGCGCCTTTGGCTACGTCCAGAGCATCGCTCATATATTGATCTATATCCTCAGAATCCAGTTCCTTCATTCTGCGGTCGAGTAGCAGTGCCAGCGCCCTTTCACGATCCGGCGTAATCTGCACACCGGTGCGCTCTTCGATCGTCGCTTTCCAGACATCGAAATAACCGAAATCACTTTTCTGGCTGATTGCGTTCTCCATTCTGTTAACCACAGATCAATCCTATGCTCGTCGGTTATCTAATTGCGCTTGTCGTCACCCTCGGCCAGCATGGCTTCAATCTCTGCCTCAAATTCTTCCAGATCTTCGAGGTTTTCTTCCTCATCCACTTCCAGCTCTTCATCCACTTCTGGCTCTGCATCAGCGGGGGACACAAAACCTATATCGAGCATCTCTTCACTATCTTCGACCATAAATTCATCGGTTGCAGGCGAGTCATCCGCTTCACTGGCATCCTTAGTTTCTGGCGTGTTTGGCATCTCGGATGTTTCTGCCACAGCAAATAACGCGCCCAGTGAACCATCATCCAATTCATCTATAGCAACGGGCTCGTCGCTATCGGAGAACTCTTCATCGAGCTCTCCATTTAATTCTTCATCGGTATTTTTGCCGGGCAGAATAAAACCACTCACCGAGTCTCTCATCTCAACAGCCATGCCCGCCAACTCACCAATCGAGTTCGCTGTGTCATTGGTTCCTGAAAGTGTTTGTGAGGTAATTTCCTGAATAACATTCATCGTGTTAGAAATATGTGCTGAGGTGGTGGCCTGATGTTTTGCCGCCTCAGAAATATCCTGAATCAACTCTGCCAGGTTGGTCGATACACTTTCAATTTCTTCCAGGGCCGTACCGGCACTGTTGGCCAGCTCAGCACCTTTAACCACCTCTGCGGTTGTCTGCTCCATCGAACTTACCGCTTCATTGGTATCCGTTTGAATAGTTTTTACCAGGCCGGCAATCTGTTTAGTCGCTGTGGCCGAGCGTTCCGCAAGTCGCTGAACCTCATCCGCTACAACCGCGAAACCCCGTCCGGCTTCACCGGCCATCGCTGCCTGAATGGCCGCGTTAAGTGCGAGAATATTGGTCTGGTCGGCAATCTCATTAATCAACGAAACTATATCGCCAATTTCCTGTGAGCTTTCACCGAGACGTTTAATTCGCTTTGCTGTGTCCTGAATCTGCTCGCGAATGGTGTCCATACCCTCAATGGTATTGCGCACTAGCTGTGCGCCATTTTTTGCAATGGATACCGAGCGCTCTGCTACCGCCGCCGACTCTGAGGAGTTGGAAGAAACCTGGTCAATGGTTATAGCCATTTCATTAATCGCCGCTGATGCTCCGGCAATCTCTTGCGCCTGATGCTCAGCACTCTCGGCCAGCTGCAGTGACGTTGCCCTTGTCGCATCGGCAGAACTGGTTACCTTGCCGGATGAACTGGCGACGTTTTCTACCAGACTTCTCAGCTCGGCAATCGCAAAGTTAATCGAGTCGGCAATGGTTCCGGTAAAGTCTTCGGTCACCGTTGCCTCGACGGTTAAATCACCATCGGCGAGATCAGAAATATCATCCAGCAATCGCAAAATAGCCTGCTGGTTTTTATCTTTGATCTGCTCTGATTCTATAAGGTTGCGTCTTGTCGCCCGGAAGTTAATAAACCCCAACATAACCAGTGCGGCAAAAAATCCAGCCACCGCCATCAGGGTTGTGAAGTTATTAAATATTCGTTTTCCAGCGGTATTAAGATCTACTACTGTGTTATCCAACTTATCAAACTTGGTCAGCAGCGCCGGTACATCACCAAATAGTGAAGCGGCGGACATTCGTGCAACTGAGAGGTCATCTGCGGAGTTATAGATACGATCAATATCATTGGCAACCACATCGAAAGATGCCTGAATCTGATCAATGCTGGCGATCGCTTCCTTATCGGTAACCTTGGTAATACCGAGAATAAAGTTGCCATTTTTCATCGAATCCAGGGTGTCGCGAAATACATTCGAGTCACTCTTAAACTGGTCAGCAGCCACATTGGCATCACCGCTACCGGAGATCATCTTGTCAATATTTCGACCGATGCGCTCAATTAGCCACAGCTGTTCCTGAGCAATCGCAATCTGTCCGGCGGGCGCCGACTGGGTAATCAACGCATCAACCACCTGACCGGAGTTATCCTGCACCAGAGGTAATTTCGCATTCAGCTCAATGGCAACCTGCGAGACAAAGAGTACCGTTTCACGGTTATCAGCCAAGAGCTTTAATCGATCACTTACCGTACTCCAGCTATCGGCCACCGATTGAACCTGTGGCCGTGAGATTTCGCCCTGATCGTAAAGACGCTTTTGCAGCCGTCGCCAGGCATCATTCATTTGACTGTTAAGTCTGCCGAGAGCATCGAAAGCCTCGTCATTAGCAGCACTGGCATCTTCCGCCAACTGAGTAATTCGCAGAGCATTAACACGCAGATTGGCAATACTTTGAATATTGCTCTGGTCATTTTTGACCTGACTGCTAACCTCTATTGCGCTGTAGGTGCCAACCAGTATGCAGGCTATACCCAAGACAATAATTAATGTGCGGAACGCTGATCCTTTCCCGGTGTTTCCTTTCATATAATCCTCCAGATTGATTCTGTATTGCTTTATTTGTCGAGTATTTCGGCAATCAATCCCTCTAGACCGAAACACTCATAAACTGACTGTCCTCAATCAGCTTATGGGCGCAAAAAAGTGGTGTGTCTTGATTTTCTTCGGTAAAACTACCGTCGATAAAATGAACCAGAGGGCCGTTATTGCGGGACTCTCTATAACTGTCTACCGCCAGAGATTTAATCCCCTGAACCGCGTCGACAATCAGACCGACATAGATGCCATCCATATCCAACACTAGCACTCGCCTATCCCGAACCGAACCGGCCAGCGAACCGCCGAGAAAATCAGCAAGGTCGATAATAGGTAACAGTCGCCCGCGAACATTGGCTAGCCCGCGAACCCATGATTTCACTCTCGGCAACTTGGTGCATTCGGGTACGTCCAACACTTCGCTAAGCTCATTAAGTGGCATCACATAGTTGTCGCCAAGCACAGAGAAACCCACCAGCTTGCGGGTCTCAACAATCTCCTTCTGCGCCGGCAAGCCATAGGTCGACTGACCAAAACGGCTAACAACGTTGCTTATTACTGAAAATATATCCTTCGCCACAGGCTGCTTCCCTAGTTGAGTACAGCGCTGATAGCTGAAACCAACTGTTTCTCGTCAATCGGCTTTACCAGATAGGCTTTAGCCCCCTGCCGCTCACCCCAGACCTGATCGGCCTGCTGATTTTTCGCGGTGACAATAATCACTGGAATATGCTTGGTCTCTTTACTGCGACTCAGTTGGCGAGTGGCCTGAAATCCGTTCAACCCCGGCATAACAATATCCATTAACACCACATCCGGCTGCTCATCTTTTGCCAGACTAACGCCCTGCTCACCCGAGTCGGCAGAGAGAACGGAAAATCCATTGCGCTCAAGAATATTTGTCAATTTGTATGTTTCTGTGGGGGAGTCATCCACAATCAGTATTTTCGCCATGATCCAACCTCTAAGTCCTTTTTAGTTTTGTATGTATTTGTCCAACACATCGAGAAGCTCGGCCCGACCAAAGGGTTTGGTCAGGTAGTCATCCGCGCCAACAATGCGGCCCTTGGCCTTGTCGAAAAGGCCATCTTTGCTCGAAAGCATAATGACCGGTGTCGATTTAAAATCGGGATTATTTTTTATTAATGCGCAAGTTTGATAGCCATCGAGTCGAGGCATCATGATGTCGACGAAAATTATGTCGGGATTGATATCGACGATTTTGGCAAGAGAGTCAAAACCGTCCGACGCGGTAGAAACGACACACCCCGCTTTAGCCAGAAGGGTTTCTGCCGTACGTCTTATTGTATTACTGTCGTCTATGACGAGCACTTTAAGGCCCTGAACATCCATTTTATCACCATTGTAAAACCACTTAACGCCTCAAGCACCGTCAATGTCACTCAAGATGTGGAATTTTAAACACACTTGTAATATATAATCCACAAGCCTCTAAATTTAATAATAAAATTGATTTATAGGTCACAGAATTTTCTGTGGCATCTGCATTGCTGTTGCCACACTTAGTTATAGCGCAAAAACTCAGCACAGGGTCATCAATTTATGGGCACAACTCTTGGGGTCATTATGGACCCGATTCAATCTATCTCTTTTCGAAAGGATTCCACCCTAGCGATCTTGCTCGCCGCCCAGCGACAGGGCTTCGAACTGTTTTATATGCAGCAGCAGGATCTCTTTTTAGAAAACGGCGATCCCCGCGCCAAGCTTACGCCGCTGCGAGTATTTGACGACCCCAATCGCTGGTATGAATTGGGCGAGCCTCGGGATGGGGCGCTGGAAGAAATGAATGTCTTGCTAATGCGCAAAGATCCGCCCTTTGACAGTGAATTTATCTACTCCACCTATATTCTTGAAGCCGCTGAACAGCGTGGTTCACTGGTGGTAAACAAGCCACAGAGCTTGCGTGACTGCAACGAGAAAGTCTTCGCCACTCAATTTCCCCAGTGCACACCCCCGCTTTTAGTGAGTCGCGACCAGGCACGACTAAAGCTGTTTTTAGCCGAGCATAAAGATGTAGTGTATAAACCGCTGGACGGTATGGGCGGCACGTCGATTTTTCGGATTAAGGAAGGTGATCAAAATCTCAATGTTATTCTCGAGACGCTGACCGACTATGGCCAACAGACTATTATGGCGCAGAAGTATCTGCCGGAAATCACTCAGGGTGATAAACGCATTCTGGTTGTCGACGGTGAAGTTATCCCCTTTGGTCTGGCGCGGATACCCACCGACAGTGACTTTAGGGGTAATCTTGCCGCTGGCGGTCGCGGGGTTGTCCAGCCATTGAGCGAACGGGATCAATGGATTGCTCAGCAGATTGCACCCACATTGAAAGAGCGCGGTCTGATTTTTGTCGGGCTGGATGTTATCGGCGACTATCTAACCGAGATAAACGTCACCAGCCCTACCTGTATTCGTGAAATTGATAATGCCGAAGATACTCGTATTGGCGATCGCCTAATTGCCGCCATTCAAAATAGACTGGCTCAATAGTCAGTAAAAAGTGGAAAGCAGCGTATATAACCTGGAGCAGTAGTGGAAAATCTAATTGAGAGCCCTTGGAATACCACCGATGAACGTCTGCGCAAGACGTTTTCGGCGGCTCTGATCTTCCACGTTGTGCTGTTGTTAGGTGTCAGCTTTACTCTCCCCTCCGGATCTACCCCCTCCACGTCGATGGAAGTCACACTGGCTCATTACAAGACTGACGAGGCACCGGAAGAGGCAGATTTTGTCGCTCAAGCCAACCAGCTTGGCAGTGGCGATCAAGACCAGGCTTCACAGCCAACCACTGCCCAGCTATCGCCCTTTGAAGGTCATGATCAGGGACAGCTGCCGGTGCCTGAGCAAGAGCGTTTGCAAGCCGAAAGCCCAACGATTCTTGCCAGCGCTGGGGATACTGCCAACCCCCAAGAAAATAATGATCTGGCCGACCATCAATCTACCCAGCAACCGCCGATAGCTGACCGGGATATTGGCGCTATCCGCGCTGAACTCGACCGCCTGCAGCGGGCTTACAGCAAATTACCACGAGTGCTGCGAATGACCTCCGCATCGGCAAAATCTGCTGATGAAGCGGCCTATATGCACTATTTTGAAAAGCGTGTAGAGCAGGTCGGCAATGTAAACTATCCTCAGGAAGCGCGAACCCGACGTATTTTTGGTCATGTACAGTTAATAGTGGCGCTGCTCGCCAATGGCCGAATCAAACATATCGAAGTGTCAAAAACCTCCGGATCTCGACTGCTTGATCAGGCGGCCGTTCGCTCGGTGCGACTGGCATCCCCCTACGAACCCTTCCCCGCCGAACTTCGCAATCGCGACGAGATTCATATTATTCGCACCTGGCAATATCAATCCAATAATGTGCTGACCACAAACTAATCCCATTCATCTCTTGAGTTTGTCTCTATAAAACCCCATATTGATCAGTATGGAACCAAGCAAACCAAAAAAAATCAGCAGCCTTAAAAATCACTTTCTGTTGGCTATGCCAACACTCACTGACCCGAATTTCGCTGACTCGGTTATCTATATTTGTGAACATAATGCCGATGGCGCTATGGGCCTGATTATCAATCATCAGATGAATATTCCGGTGAAAGCTATCTTCGATCAGCTGGATGTCGAGTATCAGGATGAATTTGCCCGACCGCTGCTGTTTGATGGTGGCCCGGTTCAGCGCGACCGCGGATTTATTCTCCATCCCAGCTGCGACCAGCAATGGGAATCCACTACCGCGATTTCTGATGAGGTCAGCTTGACCGCCTCTAAAGATATTCTCTGCGATATTGCTCTGGGGACGGGTCCAAAAGATTCACTGATCACCTTGGGTTACGCCGGTTGGGATGCGGGTCAGCTCGAAGAAGAACTGAGCGGAAATAGCTGGCTGACGATTCCAGCAGAAGCTGACATTATCTTTAAAACCAAAAGTACTGAGCGTGCCTCAGCGGCAGCACTGAGTATAGGTCTGGATTTAAGAATGCTTTCCCACGAGGCCGGCCATGCCTGATGCCAGCAAGCCAAAAAGCTTGTTGGGCTTTGACTACGGATTAAAACAGATCGGCGTTGCCAATGGCCAGACGCTGACCTGTTCCGCCAGCGGCCTGACTATTCTTAAAGCGGTAGATGGCATTCCCAACTGGGCTGAGGTGGAAAAGCTGTTAACCGAATGGGCACCAGATCTGGTGGTGGTTGGATTACCTTTAAATATGGACGACAGTGAAAGCGAACTGTCGAGCCGCGCAAGAAAATTTGCCCGTCGCCTGCAGGGCCGTTTTGCGGTTGAGGTGGAGATGGTCGACGAGCGACTCACTAGCCGCGAGGCGAAAATGCTCGGCCGCGAACAGGGCCGTTACGACCTGACAAAAATTGATCATATTGCCGCTTCATTGATTCTGCAGAGCTGGCTGGACTGTCCTGAAATCGGAAAAGCTCCCTAAAAAATTACCAACGCAACTTATCCGACTGATCTTCCTCAATGGTTAAATCATCCGCCGCCGCATCCAGTTCATGGATATGGGTATCGGACTGCATCTTGATCATCAGCCGCAGATCGTTCTTGGAGTCGGCGTGAGCAATCGCATTTTCATAACTAATCTGATCCTCGATATACAGCTGATAGAGCGCCTGATCAAAGGTCTGCATACCGTGCTCGGTCGAGTTGGTCATAATTTCTTTAAGCTTGTGCACCTCACCTTTGCGAATGGTGTCTGACACCAGAGGCGTGTTGAGCATAATCTCAATCGCCGCACGTCGGCCCTTGCCATCTTTGGTCGGCACTAATTGCTGAGCGACGATTCCACGCAAATTAAGCGACAGATCCATCCACAACTGGCCGTGACGCTCTGCGGGGAAAAAGTGCGCAATTCGGTCGAGCGCCTGATTGGCATTATTGGCGTGCAGCGTCGCCAAGACCAGATGACCGGTCTCGGCAAAAGTAATCGCGTGCTGCATAGTTTCCGGTGTGCGTATCTCACCAATCAAAATCACATCCGGTGCCTGACGCAGAGTATTCTTTAACGCCACATCAAAAGACTCGGTATCCACCCCCACTTCGCGCTGGGTAATGATGCAGCCCATATGCTCGTGAACAAATTCAATCGGGTCTTCAATAGAGACAATATGGCCACGACTATTTTTATTGCGATGGCCAATCAATGCTGCCAGCGATGTCGACTTACCAGTGCCGGTGGCGCCGACAAAAACCACAATGCCGCGCTTGTGCATTACTAGTTCCTGCAAAATCGGTGGCAACAGCAGTGATTCCGGTGTTGGAATTATCGTCTCTATGCGCCGCAGTACCATGCCAATTTCACCGCGCTGATAAAACGCACTGGCACGAAAGCGCCCAGCCGATTCACTGACAAGAGCATAATTCAATTCTTTGTGTTTTTTGAATTCTCGCTGCTGGTCTTCATCCATGGTATTTAAAACCAGCGTCTCGCACTCTTTCTGTGAGAGCTTGTTTTTGGTGATTGGCATCACCGCCCCATTAACCTTTAAGCAGGGTGGCAGACCCACGGTTATAAATAAATCGGAAGCCTTTTTCTCGGCCATATATCTAACCAGCTTTTCGAGGGTCTGGTCCAACATCGCTTTTCTCCTTAAAAACAATTGTTCTGTGACTGATGATTTAGGCGATTAAAAACTGTCCGGCATCTTGGCTTTTTCGCGAGCTACATCCGGACTGATCAGACGCTTATCCACCAGACCAGTCAGACACTGATCTAGCGTTTGCATACCTAGCGCCCCACCGGTCTGAATCGCCGAATACATCTGCGCCACCTTATCCTCGCGGATCAGATTTCGAATCGCCGGTGTACCGATCATAATCTCGTGAGCGGCAACCCGCCCGCCACCAATCTTCTTTAACAGCGTCTGGGAAATAACCGCCTGTAGTGACTCCGAGAGCATCGAGCGAATCATCGGCTTCTCGCCGCCGGGAAAAACATCGACAACCCGGTCAATCGTTTTGGCTGCCGAGGTGGTGTGCAATGTGCCGAAAACCAGATGTCCAGTTTCCGCTGCCGTCAGCGCCAGACGAATAGTCTCGAGATCACGTAGCTCACCAACCAAAACCACATCCGGATCTTCACGCAGTGCCGAGCGCAGCGCCTCAGTAAAGCCATGAGTATCGCGATGAACCTCTCTCTGGTTGATCAGGCACTTTTTGCTCTGGTGAACAAATTCGATAGGGTCTTCAATGGTTAAAATATGGTCATAGCGATTTTCATTGACGTAATCGACCATCGCCGCAAGGGTTGTCGACTTACCGGAACCGGTCGGCCCGGTAACCAACACCAGACCGCGGGGCATCAATGAGAGCTTTTTGAAAATATCCCCCATACCCAACTGCTCAAGGGTAAGCACCTTCGATGGAATAGTACGAAATACCGCGGCGGCGCCACGATTTTGGTTAAATACATTGACTCGAAAGCGCGCAATGCCTGGAACATCGAATGAAAAGTCCGTTTCCAGAAACTCTTCAAAGTCCCTTCTCTGCTTGTCATTCATTATTTCGTAGATCAAACTGTGAACCTGACGATGCTCCATGGGCGGCAAGTTGATTCGCCGCACATCACCATCAATTCTAATAATAGGGGGAAGACCCGCAGAAATGTGCAAATCTGACGCGCCCTCTTTGGCACTGAAAGCCAATAACTCCGTTATATCCATGCTATATCTCGCTTATTCCTTTTCGGCGTGTGAAGCTGCGTAAAACTCCTAAAGACCTGATAAGTATATGCCAAAGATTGAAAATAACATTAGCCTAGTCGCCAACCGCGTAGAACAGGCCGCTCGAGATGCTAATCGCGACCCCAGTGAGATTCTTTTACTGGCGGTCAGCAAGACCCGCAGCACAGAAGATATCCGCAGTGCAATCAATGCTGGGCTGACAAATTTTGGTGAAAACTATGTTCAGGAGGCCGTGGAAAAAATTGCGCTTTTGAATGAAGAGCCGGGTGCAGAACTAAGTAGAGAGCCACTGCAGTGGCATTTTATTGGCCCCCTGCAATCAAATAAAACTCGTGTTGTCGCGGAAAATTTTAACTGGGTACACAGTGTTGATCGGCTAAAAATTGCCCAGCGCCTCAGTGAGCAGCGCCCCGCAGAACTGGGGCCGCTCAATATCTGCCTGCAGGTGAATATCGACAATGAAGCCAGCAAGTCCGGCTTTAGCAGTGATGAAACACTGACCGCCGCACTGGCGATTATTAAACTGCCCAATCTACGTCTGCGCGGATTGATGGCGATTCCCCAGTCCCAGCAGAGCGAGGAAAAACAAAAAAACGCTTTTTCTACCCTGCATAATTTACGCGATCTAATCAATCAGTCTCTGGACAATTCAGATAAACTGGATACCCTCTCCATGGGTATGTCCAATGACCTGGAAGCAGCGATTTCTCAGGGATCGACCATGGTTAGAGTGGGCACAGATATATTTGGTAAAAGAGCAGCAAAACAGCGCTGAGAGTTTATAAAAAGTTTGGTAACGGAGAGCAACAGAGATGACTAATATCGCATTTATCGGCGGCGGCAATATGGCCTCCTGCATTATCGGCGGCATGCTGGCCAACGGGTTTACCGCGCAACAGATTCGCGTCAGCGATCCCGGTGAGCAGGCGAGAGACAATATCCAAGCAACCCATGGCATTGTCGCAACCGGCGACAACCACAGCGCAGTAGCCGATGCAGATATTGTTATTCTGGCGGTTAAACCGCAGGTTATGGGCCCAGTGGTCTCCGATCTGGCCAGCTCATTAAACAGTTCCTGCGCAGTCGTCTCGATTGCCGCGGGCATTCAGATTAGCGATCTGCAAAACTGGCTCGGCGACAGTCAGGCAATAGTCCGCGCCATGCCCAACACTCCGGCGATGGTTCGTCAGGGCGCGACCGGATTATTTGCCAATCCTCTTATTACTAGCCAACACAAAGAATCGATTCAGGCGATTTTCAATGCCGTGGGTATTGCCTGCTGGGTAGATCAGGAATCACAGATCGATGCGGTAACTGCGGTATCCGGCAGCGGCCCCGCCTATTTCTTTTTGGTTATGGAAGTGATGCAGAAAGTGGCTGAAGAGTTGGGACTGTCCGCACAGACCGCACAACAGCTGACCATTCAAACCGCACTGGGTGCAGCCCAGATGGCCAGCAGCGGAAGCCTCAGCACCGCTGAACTGCGCCAGCAGGTGACATCGCCAGGCGGCACCACCCATGCGGCGATTGAAAGTTTTAAAGCCGGTGGTATTGAAAACACTTTCCGTGAGGCGATGAGCGCAGCACTAAATCGCGCTGAGGAAATGTCGAAAGAGTTTTCCAGTTAAGCGCTTTTGACTTAAGAGCTTTTGTCTCAAAAGCTTAAATAATAGAACGAGTAATCCAAGGAACAAATATGAATGTTTTTGGCGACATCTTTAGTCTGATTATACAAATCTTCAGCTTTTTATTGTTGGTTCGCTTGCTGTTGCAACTGGTGCAAGCGGATTTCTACAATCCTATTTCCCAGACCATCTTCAAGATTTGTGCACCAGTGGTTGAACCTCTGAATAAAATTTTCCCAACCCTTGGCTCACTGAATACTGCCGCTCTAGTCGCGGCCATTGCCGTGCAGTGGTCAATCTATTTAGTCGTTGGCTTAAGTACCGGTGTGGCATTTTTAACGATTCTTTCTTATATTCCAGTAGCCGCCTTCAATCTGTTGTTTCTTCTAATCGAAGTGTATTTCTGGGGTATTTTTATCCTCGCCATATCTAGCTGGATTGGCACTAGCGGCCACCCGACGGTGAATCTGGTTGGGCAAATTGTCGAACCCTACCTGCGCCCGTTCCGTAAATTTATTCCGCCGATGGGAATGATGGATTTCTCGCCAATGGTTGCCATTATCAGCTTGATCATCATCCGCAATAAAGTGCTGCCGGTGATCGGCGGGTTTATTCAGTCGATGGTAATTTAACTACTGGCTTTCTAATAGATAGCTAGTAGGCACTTAATAGAACGTAATAGAAAGTTGCGTTAAACCAACCACCCTCTTAGACTCAACGGCTAGATTCAGGACTGCTCATTTATGTCATTAGATAAAAGAGAAAATTCTGTCGGTACCGTTTCGGCAGAAAAAATTCTTATCGACAAACCACTAACACTGGCTTGCGGTTTCGTGCTGCCCAGTCATGAACTGATGGTTGAGACCTATGGCACCCTGAACGCCGACAACAGCAATGCCATTTTGATCTGCCATGCGCTGAGCGGAAATCATCACGCAGCGGGCTACTACGAAGGCGATGAAAAACCCGGCTGGTGGGACAGCTATATTGGTCCCGGCAAGCCGATGGATACCAATCGCTTCTTTATTGTTTCGCTAACCAATATTGGCAGCTGTTTTGGCAGCACCGGCCCAACCACGATTAACCCCGAGACCGGCAAAGTCTGGGGTGCTGACTTTCCCGCGCTGCGTGCCAGAGACTGGGTCGAGTCACAGAAACTGTTAATGGAACAGCTGGGTATAGACTGTTGGGCGGCAGTGATTGGCGGCAGCCTCGGTGGTATGCAGGCAATGCGCTGGGCGCTGGAATATCCAGACAAGCTAGCCAACAGTATTGTGATTGCCTCGTCGATGAAACTGTCGGCGCAGAATATCGCCTTTAATGAAATTGCGCGTCGGGCGATAAAATCCGACCCGGATTTTCACGACGGCAATTATCTGCACCACAATACTCTGCCCAAACACGGTCTGGCACTGGCACGAATGATTGGTCATGTGACCTATTTGTCGGATGAACTGATGGGGCAAAAATTTGGTCGCGAACTTCGCTCAGGGACTTTCTTGCAGGGTGAGGCGGCACCGATCGAGTTTCAGATTGAGAGCTACCTTAACTATCAGGGTGATAAGTTCTCCAGTGGTTTTGATGCCAACTCGTATATTTTGATTACCAAGATGCTCGACTATTTTGATCTCTCGCGGGAGTATCAAAACAACTCCGTCGGCGCCTTTAGCCATGCAAAATGTGACTTTCTGGTGGTTTCCTTCAGCAGCGACTGGCGCTTCTCGCCCGAGCGCTCGCGAGAAATTACCGATGCCTTAATTGCTGCCGGCAAAAACGTCTCCTACGCTGAAATCGAATCTGATCTCGGTCACGATGCCTTCTTATTACCCAACCCGCGCTATGAAAAAGTGCTTGGTAACTACCTGAGCAGGGTAGCTGATAAGTTCGAAGCTGCGTCTAAGGGAGCAGCAAAATGAATCAGGATATAAGCTTTATTAACAGCTGGATAAAACCCGATTCGCGAGTTCTCGATCTCGGCTGCGGTGATGGCAGCCTGCTGGCGACCCTAACCCAAGAGTTAAATATCAGCGGCTATGGTCTCGAAATTGATCCCGAGTCGATCAGCCAATGTGTAGCCAAAGGGGTCAATGTTATAGAGCAAGATCTCAATAACAGCCTGCATAATTTTCCCGACAACAGCTTTGATACGGTCATTATGACTCAGGCGCTGCAAGCTATGCGCTACCCGCACCTGGTACTCGATGAAATGTTGCGGATTGGCAGCCAGTGTGTGATTACATTCCCGAATTTTGGCCATTGGCGAGCACGCGCCTACCTGACCCTACGCGGTCGTATGCCGGTAACCAAACAGCTGGCCTACCAGTGGTATGACACACCCAATATTCACTTCTTTACCTACAGCGATTTTGAAGCCCTCTGTCGTGAGCGAAATATCACTGTATTGCGTAAGAAGTTTATCGGTGAACATTTCCCCGATCGACAACTCAAAAACCTATGGCCGAATTTATTTGCTGATACTGCGGTTTATCATCTCAGCAAATAATGCTGAGCTAAAATTTCAACGCTCTTAAACATCAATAGACAGGGGAACCGACCAATGAAATATCTTATTATTATTTTATCAGCTGTCTTTAGCCTGACCGTTCAGGCGGATCAGCATGACTACAAAAAGCACGGCGACCACAAAATTTTTTACAGCGCCTTTAACAGCACTTTTATCGATCCGGATATTGCAGTCGCCAATCAGATTGTTCGCGGCAAGGATAAAGGGCTGGTTAATATCGCGGTGGTTTTAGAGGCAGGTAAGGGTCTGCCGGCGGTTATCTCGGGGAATGTATACAATATTTTCCAGATGAGCCAGAAGCTGGAATTTGTTGCTATTCGCGAGCAGGACACCATCTATTATCTGGCACCTTTCGAATTTGAAAACGAAGATTTTTTAACCTTTAAAATTTCAGTGCAGAGCGATTCCAACAAGCCCGCTTATAAACTTAAATTCCAGAAAAAAATGTATCACGACTAACCGGCTTTCGATTAAAGCTAAGGATTCTACTTTGGACGTTGTATTAGCCAGCAGCAATGCCGGAAAGATAAAAGAACTTCAGGATATGCTGGCGGATTTGGGGGTGGTAATTATCCCCCAACAGAAACTCTCTATTCCCGATATCGAAGAGACCGGCCTGTGCTTTGTTGAAAACGCCATACTCAAAGCCCGAAATGCCGCACTGCTCTCCGGAAAACCGGCCATCGCCGATGACTCCGGTCTTGAAGTGGATCTGCTCGATGGCCGCCCAGGGATTTACTCGGCGCGCTATGGCGGCGAAGACGCCACCGACAGCAGCAACAATCAAAAACTCCTCGAAGAACTCGGCGACAGCCCGCTGGAAAAACGCAGCGCCCGCTACCAGTGCATTATTGTCTATATGCGTCATGCCAACGACCCAACCCCAATTATTTGTCAGGGCAGCTGGGAGGGGCATATCGCCTTTGAACCCCGTGGCAGCGAAGGTTTTGGTTACGACCCGCTATTCTATCTCGCCGATCACAACTGCCATGCCGCCGAAATGAATAAGGTTGAGAAAAACCGCATCAGCCACCGCGGCAAAGCGACAGCGCAGCTGCTCGAACAGCTTCGTCAGCGTATCTAGTCGGCAATGACCAACAGCCCACTGCAACTGGACACTTCGCTGCCACCCCTGTCACTCTATGTGCATATTCCCTGGTGCGTGCGCAAATGCCCCTACTGCGACTTTAACTCTCATGCCGCAGGACCAGAGATTCCCGAGCAGGCCTATATTCAGCGACTGATTGCCGACTTGCAGCAAGATCAACCCTGGGCCCAGGGCCGCAAACTGACTTCAATGTTTTTTGGCGGTGGCACCCCCAGCCTTTTTTCCGCCGCAGGAATTGGCCAGATTGTCTCCGCTGCGGAGAAAATTATCGGCTTTAACGAGGATATTGAAATTACCCTTGAAGCCAACCCCGGCACCTTTGAGCAGGAAAAGTTTTCCGGCTTTCGCAGTGCCGGAATCAATCGACTGTCTATCGGCATTCAGAGCTTTAACGATGCACACCTGACAAAACTTGGCCGAATTCACAGCGGCAATCAGGCGCTGTCCGCTATCGACACCGCCCGAACAGCAGGCTTTGAAAACTTTAATCTCGATTTAATGCACGGCCTCTCCGGGCAGAGCCTTGCGGAGGCAAGGGCCGATATCCAGCAGGCGATAGATCTGGGTGCCAACCATATCTCCTGGTACCAGCTGACCATCGAACCGAATACGGAATTTTATTCGCGCCCGCCCCAGCTTCCGGAAGATGACATCCTTGCCGATATCCAACAGACGGGTATGGCCCTGCTCGACGAGCATGGCTTTGGCCAATATGAAGTCTCAGCCTTTGCCCAGCCCGGCCAGCGCTCTGAGCACAATATTAATTACTGGCAGTTTGGTGACTACTTGGGCATTGGTGCAGGTGCTCATGGCAAGATCAGCCTGCCCCAGCAACAACAGATTATTCGCAGCAATAAAACCCGCCAGCCGGATAACTATCTATCACGAGAGTTGGCAACTCTGGCCCAGATAAAACCGATTCCCAGCGAAGAGCTGGCAATGGAATTTATGATGAATGGTCTGCGTCTGCGCGAGGGTCTGCCAGCCAGCTATTTTTCAGAGAGAACCGGACTGTCAGTTTCAACTATTGAACAGCAGGTGCAAAAACTCCAATCTCAGGGCCTGCTAGAAGTTGATAGCCAACAGTATCGCGCCACGCCCCTCGGCTATCAATTTCTAAACAGCCTGTTACAGGGCTTTTCCTAAGCTGACTCCCCGACGATTATTTTGTTAGAATCCCCGCACTCTCATCAACACGAACAAAACTATGTCTGACGCAATTAAAAGCACCGGCCCTCTCAGCCAACAGGAGACCGCAAGACTCTTGCGCCTGGCCACCTATGCGTCGACCTCGGTGGCGATTTTCCTAATTGGCGCCAAGCTGATTGCCTGGAACGCTTCTGGCTCCGTCAGCCTGCTCGCCACATTGATCGACTCCATGCTCGATGCGCTGGCTTCAATTATTAATCTGGTCGCTGTGCGCCATGCACTGACCCCTGCGGACAAAGAGCATCGCTTTGGTCACGGCAAGGCAGAAGCACTCGCCGGACTTAGCCAGTCGCTGTTTATTGCCGGCTCTGCCGGATTTTTATTGCTCGAAGCGGGCCGCCGGATAGTCAATCCAGCCCAAGTCGAATCTATCGAGCTGGGCATTGTTGTGATGGTGATTTCAATTGTCGCCACATTGCTATTACTGGGTTTTCAGCAGCATGTGATTCGCAAAACCAACTCCACAGCAATTCGCGCAGATGCCCTGCACTACCGCACCGACTTAATGGTTAATAGCAGCGTGATTGTCGCACTGCTGCTGGCCACTATTGGCTGGGATGGCTTCGATGGACTGTTTGCGGCGGCGATTGGTCTCTATATTCTCTACAGCGCCCGGGAGATCATTATCACCTCTTACGACCATCTAATGGATCGCGAACTGCCCGATGAAGACCGCGAGAAAATCAAAGCTCTGGTCCTAAAACATCCAAGTGCCAGAGGACTTCACGACCTGCGCTCACGCCACTCGGGCACCATGACCTTTATTCAACTGCACTTAGAGTTGGACGATGATCTGAGCCTGTTGGAAGCCCATAAGATTTCTGACGAGGTGGAAGACAATATCCACAGCGCTTTCCCCGGGTCGGAAGTGATTATTCATATCGACCCGCAGTCGGTGGTCGGCCACGAAGCAGTGGCCGAGTTTGAAAGCGGTGAAAAACTCTAGCGCAGATTGCGATGCAGGTAACGCCTTAAAATCCCCAGCAACTTCTCCGGCACGTGCTTGCGCTTCCACTCACCGGCGACAAAGCGATTGGCCTCGCTCAGGGTTGGATAGCTATAAATCGTACTGAGCATCTTATTTAGACCCATACCATTTTTCATCGCGATCACAAACTCACTGACCAGTTCACCGGCCTGGGGTCCCACAATCGTCGCTCCCAGAATACGATCACTGCCCGGCGCATTAAGCACCTTTACAAACCCCTTGGCGTCGTTGTCCGCAATAGCGCGATCCAGATCGGATAGATCGTACTGGGTCACCTCAACATCAATACCCTGAGCCGCTGCCTCTCGCTCATTGAGACCCACCCGAGCTATCTGCGGATCGGTAAAGATCACCTGAGGGATCACACGGTAGTCAACGCGGAATTTTTTAAAGCTGCCGAGCAAGCCATTAACCACTGCATACCAAGCCTGATGACTGGCCGCATGGGTTAACTGATAGGGCCCAACCAGATCGCCACAGGCGAGAATATTGGGGTAACAGGTGCGCAGGTATTCGTCGGTAACAACGGTGCCATTGGCGTGCAAGGGAATACCTAAATCTTCCAACCCAAAACCGCTGGTATTGGCCGCGCGACCAATAGCCACCAACACTCGATCAAACGCTATTTCAAGATCCTCAGCGCCCTCAGACGAGAGCGATACCGAACCGCCTTCGGCAGCAGAAACAAACTTTTTCGCCGCATAACCGGTTAAAACCTGCACGCCCTCTTCACTCAAACAGTCGGCCATAAAGCTCGCCACATGATGATCATCTCTGGGCAGCAACTGCGATTGCATCTCCACCAGAGTTACCTGCGAGCCGAGACGCTGGAATGCCTGCGCCAGCTCACAGCCAATCGCACCGCCACCCACTATTAACAGACGTGGCGGCAACTTATCCAGCTGCCAGAGATTTTCTGAGGTCAGAGGATCGACCTGATCAAGCCCGGGGATTGGCGGCACTATAGGTCTTGCTCCAGTGGCGAGAATAATTTTTTCAGCACTGATCTGCTGACCATCGACCTCAACCACCCAGGGCGAAATTAATTTCGCATGACCAGAGACACAGTCAACGCCCAGACCGGTGTAACGCTCGACAGAATCATGGGGCTCAATGGTTTTAATCACTTCCTGAACGCGACCCATGACCTTGGGGAAATCCACCTCAGGCGCAGCAACATTAATGCCCAACTGCGATGCCTTTTTAATCTCCGCCATCGATTTCGCGGCGCGAATTAACGCCTTGCTCGGCACACAGCCAGTATTTAAACAGTCACCGCCCATCTGGGCTTTTTCAATAAGTGTGACCTTAGCTTTAAGCGTCGCGCCAATATAGGCGCTGACCAGCCCGGCGCTGCCGGCGCCGATCACAATCAGATTGGTATCAAATTTCTTCGGCTTTTGGTAACTGCGGTAGAGTTTGCGCTGTTCCAGCTTGCGCATAATGGCGCGGGCAAGAAAGGGAAATAGCGCCAGCAGCACAAACGAAGAGATAACCGCCGGCGTCAGTATGCCCGCCGCAGAGAATTCCTCGATATTACTAAGCGAAGCACCGGCATTAACATAGACCAGCGTGCCGGCTAACATACCCAGCTGACTGACCCAATAGAACGTCGAGGCTTTGATTGGGGTTAGACCCATCAGCAGATTAATCATCCAGAAAGGAAACAGCGGTATGAGCCGCAGACCAAACAGATAAAAACCACCCTGTTTCTCTACGCCTTCATTGAGCGTTTTAAGATGACCGGAAAATTTATCCTGCACCCAGTCGCGAAGCAAAAATCGCGAGACCAGGAAAGCCAGCGTAGCCCCCAGTGAACTGGCAAATGACACCAGCAGGGTTCCTGTCCACAGACCAAACACCATGCCGCCAATAATGGTCAGCAGCGCAGCGCCGGGAATAGACAGCGCAGTAGCCACAACATAGGCGCAAAAATAGACCGCCGCGGTCAACAGTGGCTGTTGGTTATACAACTCTCGGAAGAAGTCTACCGACAGATAACGCTGGCCATCAAATGTAAAATAAGCCCAGAGCAAACAACCAATTACCAACAGCAGTGCAATTTTCTTAATCAATCTATGCTTCCCTCTATATATTTATCATTACAGAATCACCCGCCGCAAATAAAGAGCTCGTTTAAGCCCGGTGGTTCCCGTTTTGGGTGATCCAATATCCCGTCAATTTTGTAGTTAGTATCAAGATGAACAGATCATCTATTTTTCATTGAGACTCAGGTGCTGTGAATGGTAACATGAGCCGTTAAAAGACCATCTTACAAAAAAACCAAACACTGGAGACCACATTATGAGCGACGCTATCGTTCACACTACAGACACAAGCTTTGAAAGCGATGTACTACAGTCAGATGTTCCTGCACTGGTAGATTTTTGGGCAGCCTGGTGCGGTCCCTGCAAAATGATTGCTCCACTGCTTGATGAGCTCGCCGATGAATACGCCGGTCGTATCAAAATCTGTAAGGTCGATGTGGACAGCAATCCAGAAACTGCAGCTAAATTTAATGTTCGTGGTATTCCAACACTGTTGGTATTTAAGAACGGTTCTGTTGAAGCGACCAAGGTTGGCGCCCTTTCAAAAGCCCAGCTGGTTGAATTTGTCGACAGCCTTTTATAAATAGCTTTTGTTTAAAATCTGCAATAAATATCTTGTTTGCGGCTTTCGGGCCGCAAAAATTTTCTTGCTCTTTAGTTAATGCACGCTATACTTCACGAAATTCAACGTGTTTTTACACTACGTAGGCTCCCCCACAAAGCATCTTTAGACCCCTTTATCGCAACACCTCTATTTCTACACTAGCGATTTCAGGCGACTAGCGAGCCAACCTAACACAAAATTACTAAATTCGGCGTAAAGCCAAATCCCTTTTCCAAAACCTATAGCAACCCTAAAAAACCCCTTCTATGAATCTATCAGAATTAAAACAAAAACCCATTGGCGAACTGCTTGAAATGACTGAGTCTCTAGGACTCGACAATCTGGCTCGCTCTCGTAAACAAGACATTATCTTTGCCCTGCTAAAAAAACACGCGAAAAGCGGCGAAGATATCTATGGCGACGGGGTTTTAGAAATACTCCCGGATGGCTTTGGGTTTTTGCGCTCGGCTGGTGCCTCTTACCTAGCCGGCCCGGATGATATCTATGTATCACCCAGTCAAATTAGACGCTTTAACCTGCGCACCGGCGATGGCATCTCCGGCAAAATAAGACCTCCCAAAGATGGTGAGCGCTATTTTGCGATGCTCAAAGTTAACGAAATCAACCTTGACGCCCCAGAAAATGCCCGCAACAAAATTCTCTTTGAAAACCTTACCCCCCTATTCCCTGACCAGCGCCTTGGCCTCGAAGCGGGAAATGGCTCTACCGAAGATTTAACTGGACGTATTATCGATCTGGTTTCACCTATAGGTAAAGGACAGCGCGGATTGATTGTTGCACCTCCGAAAGCCGGTAAAACCATCATGATGCAGAATATTGCGCAATCGATTATTCGCAATAACCCTGAATGTATCATCATCGTCTTGTTGATCGATGAGCGTCCAGAAGAAGTGACCGAAATGCAGCGCACGGTACGTGGCGAAGTAATCGCCTCGACCTTTGATGAGCCGCCCACTCGCCACGTGCAGGTTGCCGAAATGGTTATCGAGCGGGCCAAGCGTCTTGTAGAGCACAAAAAAGACGTAGTGATTCTGCTCGACTCTATCACTCGTTTAGCTCGCGCCTACAACACCGTTATCCCATCCTCCGGTAAAGTACTCACTGGTGGTGTCGACGCTCACGCCCTCGAAAAGCCCAAGCGCTTCTTCGGTGCCGCACGTAATATCGAACACGGCGGCAGCCTCAGCATCATCGCCACCGCACTGGTTGATACCGGCTCAAAAATGGACGAAGTTATCTACGAAGAATTTAAAGGCACCGGTAATATGGAGCTAATCCTTGATCGTAAAGTTGCTGAAAAACGTGTCTACCCATCGATTAATATCCGTCGCTCCGGCACTCGTCGCGAAGACTTGCTAATGGACGAAGCAGAACTGCAAAGAGTATGGATTCTGCGCAAGTTACTGCATGATATGGAAGACGTTGCAGCCATTGAATTTATGGTCGAGAAACTTAAAGGCTTTAAGAACAATGCCGAATTCTTTGGTGCAATGAAGCGCAAATAGTGCACCCAATGTCGTGGTTACTGCGTATCATATGCAACAATGCAGTGACCATGGCCAACACTAATGAAATATTCTGACCTACGCGACTTTATAGCTTTCCTCGAACAACGAGGAGAGCTTGTGCGCATCTCTCAAGAAGTTGATCCCTATCTGGAAATGACCGAGATCAGCGACCGCACCTTGCGCGGCAAAGGTCCCGCGCTACTGTTTGAAAACCCCAAAGGTTTCGATACCCCAGTACTCTGTAATCTCTTCGGCACCCCCGATAGAGTAGCCATGGGTATGGGCCAAGAAAACGTCAGCGCCCTGCGCGATGTCGGCACTTTACTCGCTTTCCTAAAAGAACCGGAGCCACCCAAGGGCCTTCGCGATCTCTGGGAAAAGCGCCACGATTTTAAACAGGTATTAAATATGCCTGTTAAACAGATCAAGAACGCCCCCTGCCAGGAAATTGTGCTTGAAGGCGAAGATGTTGATCTGGATAAACTCCCGATCCAAACCTGCTGGCCCGGCGATGCCGCACCACTGGTGACCTGGGCACTGTCGATTACCCGCGGACCGGAAAAAGAGCGCCAGAATCTTGGCATCTACCGAATGCAAAAGATCGCCAAAAATAAATTAATTATGCGCTGGCTCGCCCATCGCGGCGGCGCCCTCGATTATCGCGACTGGCAGAAAAAGTACCCCGGCAAACCCTACCCTGTGGCTATTGCCCTGGGCGCCGATCCGGCAACAACTCTGGGAGCAGTAACCCCAGTTCCGGATACTCTATCTGAATATGCCTTTGCCGGACTTTTGCGCGGTGAGAAAACTCAGGTCGCCAAATGCCTTGGCAGTGATCTGCAGGTTCCCGCCACCGCAGAATTTATCCTCGAAGGCCATCTGCATCCCGGCGAAGAAGCCGATGAAGGTCCCTTTGGCGATCACACCGGTTACTACAATGAAGTTGAAAGCTTCCCGGTAATGACCATCGATCGCATTACCCATCGTAAAGACCCGATCTATCACAGCACCTATACCGGACGACCACCGGATGAGCCCGCTGTGCTCGGCGTAGCCCTCAATGAAGTCTTTGTGCCCATACTGCAAAAACAGTTTCCGGAAATTGTCGACTTCTATCTGCCGCCGGAAGGTTGTTCCTACCGTATGGCAGTGGTCAGCATGAAGAAACAGTATCCCGGCCATGCCAAGCGCGTGATGATGGGTGTCTGGTCATTTCTACGCCAGTTTATGTATACCAAGTTTGTGATTGTTACCGATGATGATGTGGATGTGCGCAACTGGGACGATGTAATCTGGGCGATTACCACTCGTATGGATCCCACTCGGGATACGGTTCTGATTGATAATACGCCCATCGACTATCTGGATTTTGCCTCACCGGTTTCTGGGTTGGGTTCTAAAATGGGGCTAGATGCGACCAATAAATTACCCGGTGAAACCAATCGCGAATGGGGTGAGCCTATTGTGATGGATGATGCGGTTAAGCATCGGGTTGATCAGCTTTGGGGTGAGTTGGGGATTGATCTAAAGTAAGTCTTTTAAACTTACCTTATCGACTTCTGTATAAAACTGGCAAGCCTTTAAAACCCCACCTATAGTTTAAAGAATCTTTGAGCACAGGACTGTGCTCGCGCAATGGCCGAAGGAATGGTGATGGAGATTCAGCAAGACTTCCTTTTATTTTTTCTGCTTGATAATACAGCAGAATTCTCGCCGCCTTATTTCAAACAGTCTTACTCTGAAAACCTCCTCAACCTAAGTTTAAAGTGCTATCAAAAACCACTTAATAATCAGAGGAAAGAAACATGATTACTATTTCACAACTAACGGAAATATTGGGCTGGGCATCAGTAATAAATATTGCCTACCTTATTTTAGCCACCTTAATTCTTATGTTTATGAAAGAAAAAATATCTGCAATTCACGGCAAGATGTTTGCTATAGATAAGCAAGAATTAAATTCTAAATATTTTGATTTTTTAAGCTCTTACAAAATTGCGACATTGGTTTTTATTGTTGCACCATATCTCGCTTTGAAAATTATCGGCCAGTAACTATTCGAGTCTGGCTCTGTTATTTTTCCCACTCGCTATAACGGCGTAAGTTTAAGTTAGCGCAACAATAGGAATTTTTAATGAATGAAATTACCGGTATCAATCATGTCGGCTTACGAGTTAGAGATATGGATATTTCACGGATTTTCTATGAAAAACTGGGCTTTAAATTTATTGTCGGCCCAGTCGGGCCTGAGCCCGTTGCGATAATTGAGCATACTTGCGGGGTTAATTTTAATCTTATTCTGAACGCCTCAGACAAGGCCCCTAAGGGCAATGTGCTTATGGAAGAACCGACCAAATATACGGGTTATACGCATATTGCCCTGGAGGTTACCAACGCGGCATCTGTGGCGAATAAAATTATCAATTTAGGCTTAACTATTACCGAGGAAGTTGAGTATAACGGCGCAAAATTCTTTTTTATCAGAGATCCAGATAATAATGTAATCGAGTTTCATCAGCCGGCAAATTGATACAAGCCAACTCGAATTAAAAAATTTAGGGTCAAAAAATTTAGGGTCAGACTCGATTTTAAAGTATCAAAACGTCGATTGCCGTAAGATGGAAAGAGTGCATATAACAAGCTATCATTTTTTTCGGCTCAAAATAATTAAAATCGAAAATTTAAAAAAAATAAACCGGCTATAAGTCTATGATTGATTTTCGACAGGCACTCCCCGATGAATTGGACCTCCTCAAAAATTTTCTTTTTGAGCATGGCCCCAACCCTTGGAACTATCTTCCCGAAGACGGTATTAATAAAACCTTTTTCCTAATCACCAATAAGCAAGGCGAAGCTCTAATCGCCTATGATGGTGAAACCATTATCGGCCTGGCCATTTTCTTTTACCCCTCTGCCCTGCCGGAAAACTTTCAGCAATACGCTCATTCACAACCCGCCATTTATATAGCAGAAGTCGTTGTTCACAACGACTATTCCGGCCGCGGTATCGGCAGTCAGTTACTCAATGAAATTATTACCAAAGCGCCCAGCTTTAATGCCACCAAAATCCTCCTAGATCGCCATGAAGAAAATGCGGCATCGGCGGGCATGATGCGCAAGGCGGGCTTTGTGGAAATCTGTACCCTTAGCGATTTGGATCGCCGTCATTCTGGCAGCCGAAAAACCACTGTTCTCGGTTTTGATATTGGTCGCTAGCCTTACCCCCTGCCCAAAACAAATCCCCCTCTTTTGCAAAACAATACTTATAATCAGCCAAAAGGAATAAAGAGCAGAATAAATAGCGGGGTATAAAACATGTCCGAACTCAAAACTCATAAAGGCGCCTGTCACTGCGGTGCGATTCAGTTTGAAGTGGATGCACCCAGCCATTTGCATGCCCATGCCTGCAACTGTTCTATCTGCTACAAGAGCGGTGGCGACCAGATAATTGTTCCAGCTTCACGATTTCGATTACTCTGCGGCAGCGAATCAATCACCACTTACACATTTAATACTGGCGGTGCGAAACATACTTTCTGTAAGGTCTGTGGTATTAAACCCTTTTATACGCCGCGCTCTAATCAAGATGGCTTCAGCGTTAACTTGCGCTGTGTTGAGCGCACCTATATTGAATTCCTGGAGGTCGATATCTTTGATGGCCAAAACTGGGAAAAAAATGCCGCCTCGCTGGCACACCTTTCTCGCGATGAGTAAGGTAAGATGATCTGCATAACATTGGCCAATAATAGATAACAATAACCTGGGGGGCGTGGCTGTGGATAAACAGCAAGGGCAGTTTCATCTCTTTACCCAGCGGCGGTTTTTGCCGTTTTTTATTACCCAGTTTCTGGGCGCGCTCAACGACAATCTATTTAAAAATGCCCTGCTGGTTATTATTGTTAGCCTGGGGGTTTCCGAGGCGGCAAGCAGCACTAACTTCCTGACCAACCTGGCTGCCGGTCTGTTTATTCTTCCCTATTTTCTGTTTTCCACTACCGCTGGCCAGTTGGCGGATAAGTACGATAAGGCCTGGCTTATTCGGCGAATTAAGTTCGCGGAAATTATTATTATGCTGATCGGCTGCTATGCCCTGTACCGCAGTAATATTGAGCTAATGATGTTTATTCTCTTTTTGCTTGGCGTGCAGTCGTCCTTTTTTGGTCCGATTAAATACTCGATTATTCCACAGCACCTTTCCCCGGAAGAACTGATGGCGGGCAATGCCCAGGTGGGGATGGGAACCTTTGTGTCGATTTTGCTCGGCACCCTGCTCGGTGGTTGGTTGGTTACTTTTCCTCTGGGCACTATCTGGGTGGGAGCTCTGGCGATTGTGGTTGCGCTTATCGGCTGGTACGGCAGCTGCCAGATTCCCGATGCGCCGGCGGATAAGGGCGAGATTAAAATCAGTCTTAACCCGGTTCGTGAGGCCTGGCGCAATCTCGGTTTTGCCCGGGAAAATATGACGGTGTTTTACTGCATTATGGGTATTTCCTGGTTTTGGTTGTTTGGCGGCAGTTTTTTAACCCAGGTGCCGAATTTTGCAATGACCGTGCTACAGGGGCATCCAACGCTGATTTCTATTCTGCTGGCGGCCTTTATTATCGGCGTGGCGATTGGTTCGATTCTCTGTGCAAAGGTTTCCGGTAAGCAGGTGGAGCCAGGGCTTATTCCTCTCGGTGCTATTGGCCTGACGGTTTTTAGCTGCGATATCTTTTTCTCATCTAATGGCTTTCAACAAACCGCTCAAGGGATGACGAATATATTACCTTTAACATTCTTAACCATGGGCGGCGGTATTCATGTGCTGATCGATCTGCTCGCTATCGGGCTATTCGGGGGTATTTTTATTGTGCCTCTGTATGCCATGGTGCAGTCGCGGACGCAGAGCAATAAACGCGCGCGGGTGATTGCTGCCAACAATGTTTTCAATGCGCTATTTATGGTTTCTGGCGCTGTTATTGGTATTGTCTGTCTGAGTGTTGTGCAGATGAGTATTCCACAGTTCTTTTTGACTATTTCTGTGGCCAATCTATTATTCCTGCTATTACTGATTTGGCGGGTTCCGGAATTTAAACTGCGCTTTTGGGCTTGGGTAACTAATCGTCGCGATTAGTCATACCTCAATTATAAAAATAAGGACTTCATTATGACGCTGTCATCAAAAATTATTCTCGGCATGGTGCTCGGGGTTGTGGTCGGCCTGATTCTCAACGCTATTAATGCAGGCAGTGAGTCAGGGGCTCTGACGGCTTGGGTGGTGGAATATATCTTTGATGTGGTGGGGCGTATCTTTATTGCCTCGCTAAAGCTGTTGGTGGTGCCTCTGGTCTTTGTCTCTCTAGTCTGCGGTTCGTCGGCGATGGGTGAAAATATCAAGATGGGACGTATCGCTTTTAAAACTCTGTCGCTGTATCTACTGACCACGGCGATCGCGATTACTCTGGCGCTGTCATTTGCCAATATTATCAATCCGGGTGTGGGTATAGATACGGCGGCGGTAGCTTCGTTTAGCGCGCCTATTCCGCCGTCATTTAAGGATGTATTCATTGGTATTTTCCCGACCAACCCAATCAAGGCGATGTCGGATGGCAATATGTTGCAGATTATTGTCTTTTCGATTTTGGTGGGTGTTGCGATCACTCAGGCGGGCAAGGCGGGTCAGGGAATTCTTGCGGTATTCCAGGATTTTAACGATGTGATTATGCGTATGGTGACGATTCTTATGCACCTCGCACCCTTTGGGGTTTTCTGCCTGCTGGCCAAGCTTTTTACCGAGGAGGGCTTTGCGGCGATCTATAATCTGGCGCTGTACTTTATGACTGTTACCCTGGTGCTGCTGATTCATGCGAGCGTGGTTTATACCAGTATTTTCAGCATCTTTACCCGTCTTAATCCGCTGACGCTGATAAAGAATATACGTCCGGCGATGTTATTTGCCTTTAGTACCTCGTCGAGCAATGCAACCATGCCGGTAACCTTGAATGTGATGGAAAAGCGCGTTGGCGTGGATAACTCTGTGGCTTCATTTACTGTGCCTCTGGGGGCCACGATCAATATGGATGGCACGGCGATTATGCAGGGCGTGGCGACGGTCTTTATTGCACAGGCCTATGGTTTGGATTTGGGTTTAACTGAGTATCTGGCGGTGATTGCGACTGCAACCTTGGCTTCGATTGGCACCGCGGGCGTGCCCGGTGTTGGCCTGATTATGCTGTCGATGGTGTTGCAGCAGGTGGGTCTGCCAGTTGAGGGTATTGGACTGATTATTGGTGTTGATCGCCTGCTGGATATGATGCGTACGGTGGTCAATATCACTGGTGATAGCACGGTGACGTCGGTGGTGGCTAAAAGTGAGGGGATGTTGGATGAGGCGGTGTTTTATGAGGTCTCTGATCGCGATGAGTACAGCAGCGAAAAGCCCGTTTAACCGGAAATCTAAAGCCCTGGCATAGGCTAATGCCAGGGCGGTTATCTCTCTAGGCTATTTATCTAGGAGGCTATCTATCTAAGAGATTATCTAAATGACTCTAATAGTAAGCCGTGGCAGAGGTGGTAAGTACCATAGGTGCGCCGACCTCTTCGCTCTTAACTACACCGCAGAGCTGCTCAACCAACTGAAGTGCAAAGTCCAGTGCCGTTCCCGGCCCCTGACTGGTGATAAAGTTACCGTCAACAACCACCCTCGCTTCGCTATCCACTTCCTTTGCCTCAAGACTTTGCTGAAAGCTCGGATAACAGGTCGCAATCTTGTCGGCCAGTAGCCCTTTGCTGGCTAAAACCAGTGCCGGTGCGGCGCAGATTGCACCGATCAGCTTGCCCTGCTGTGCCTGCTGGCGGAGCAAAATATCCAGCACCTGATGTTCGGCAAGATGCTCAGAACCGGGTAATCCGCCGGGGACGGCTATCAGATCATAGGTGCTTTCGGCACAGTTATTTAACATTTTATCGGCGACAATATGGGTGCCATTGGAACCACTAATTTGCAATTTATCGCCTTCATTGGCGCTTGCTACAGTGACCTCTACTCCGGCTCTGCGCAATACATCAATAATTGTCACCGCTTCAAGTTCTTCGCTACCCTCAGCTATGGGTACAAGTGCAGTTTTAATCATGTTTTTCCCTTTTGAACAGTTACAGATATAAGTTACACTGTGCCGCAAATATAGCTAACTGTCACGGGATTGGCATGAAAATCTACATTATTAAAAATCACAATGAGAACGTTTTGGGCAAGGCTTTTGAGTGGCTGGATGGCACTACTGCGAGCCTGATTTTTAATACGCCGCACCGTGATATTGCCCTAAATCAGCTGATAGAACTAAACGCAAAAGATATTAATCTGCGCGCTCAAATTGTCGAGTGCGAAGCCGATAAAAAAGGACGACCAATCATGCTTTTAGAGTCTACAGCAGCAACAAATTCTGCGCCTTCTGATCCGGCTAATGCCATTCAATCTGACGCAGCCTGATCGGGAGCGCACGATTGTCTCTTGAATCCCGCCTCGCATTACTGGCTAATGCAGACAAATCTCTGCTTGCCAATATTGTCCGTGGCATCGAAAAAGAAAGCCTGCGTGTTGAGCCCAACGGTCAGTTGGCGAAAACACCCCATCCCAAGGCATTGGGCTCGGCTTTAACCCATCCGTCGATCACCACTGATTACTCTGAGGCACTGCTAGAATTTATTACTGCGCCCTCGGCGTCGATCGATCAGGTGCTCAGCGAGTTGGAAGAGATCCACCGCTATACCTATGAAAATATTGATGATGAGCTGCTCTGGGTTAACAGTATGCCCTGCCAGCTCGGTGAAGATAGCAGTATTCCGGTGGGTGAATACGGCAGCTCCAATATTGGCCGTATGAAGACGGTCTATCGGCTTGGCCTCGGCCATCGCTACGGCCGCCTGATGCAGACCATTGCCGGCATTCATTACAATTTTTCGGTGCCCGATTCGCTGTGGATGAAACTGCAGGCTGATGAAGGTAATCAGCAGTCTCTGCAGGACTATAAAACTGAGGGCTATTTCGCTCTGATTCGCAATTTTCGCCGTTATTTCTGGCTGCTGCTGTACTTGTTTGGCGCGGCTCCCGCGGTGTGCAAAAGCTTTGTGCGCAACCGTGAGCATGATTTACAGCCGGTGGGCAATGATAGCCACAGTCTCTACAAACCCAATGCGACCTCGTTGCGGATGGGCAATCTGGGTTATCAGAGTGATGCACAGAGCTCGCTGATTGTCTGCTATAACGATATTGCCCAGTACACCAGAACGCTTAAGGGTGCGCTTGAGACCCCTTATAAGCATTACGAGCATCTTGGGTTAAAGGATAGTCAGGGCAATTATCAGCAATTGACGACTAATTTGCTGCAGATCGAAAATGAGTTTTACAGCCCTATTCGCCCAAAGCGAACGGCGGCTTCTGGCGAGACCCCTCTTGAGGCGCTGCACAACAAGGGCGTCGAGTATATCGAGGTGCGCTGTGTGGATTTAAACCCGCTGGCGGCCTGCGGTATCGATAGACAGACTATCCATTTTCTGGATACTTTTTTGCTCTTCTGTCTGCTTAAAGATAGCCCGAAAACCAATAACAATGAATATCAGCAGATCACCGAAAATCAGCGCCGTACGGTTGCCGATGGTCGCAATCCCGACGTCGAGCTAGTCGACGGGGAGCAATCGCGGAAACTGGTTGATTGGGGGCAGGCTCTGGTTGCTGAAATGCAGCCGGTTGCAACACTGCTTGATAAGGCCAACAATAGCGCTGAATATCAATCCACGCTTGCCACCATGGGCGAACGTTTGCAGAATAGCAGCCTGACCCCTGCGGCTGTCTTGCTCGATGAGATGAATCAGCATAACGAAACTTACTACCGTATGGCGATGCGCAAAGCCGTTGAGCACCGCGAATATTTTCGCAGTGAAAGCCTTGCGCCAGAGGTGATTGAAAAGTATCAGCGTCTGGCTGAACAGTCACAATTAGAACAACAACAAATTGAGGCTTCAGACAGCGTTTCTTTTGATGACTTTCTGACCGCCTACTACCATCGCGACAGCCTGGTAACCTAAACTAAAACTTCGGAGTGAACCGTGAATCTGCCTGATTATCGAACTATTAATCTTTTGATGGCCGCCGTCTGTGCCGGGCTTATCGCCGTCGCGGTGTTTTACTTCCAGAATCATCTCGGCCTTGAGCCCTGCTATCTGTGCATTACTCAGCGCGTCTTTGTGATAGCCGCCGGGGTGATCTTCCTGTTAGCAGGTCTTCACAACCCTGCGACCAAGGGACGAAAAATCTATGCGGCGCTAGTCGCGGCAACCGCGGCTATTGGTGGTTTCTTCTCGATTAAACAGCTGTGGCTGCAAAATTTGCCGGAAGATAAGGTTCCCGCCTGTGGGCCGCCGGTTGATTATCTCTTCGATGCCTTCTCTGCCTCAGAGGCGATTTCGATGCTACTGCGTGGTGATGGCAACTGTGCCGAAGTGCAATGGCAGCTTCTCGGTTTGAGTATGCCGGGCTGGGTTCTGTTGAGCTTTATCGGCTTTATTGCTGTGGCGGTTTTCCAGTTCCTGCGCAGGTGATTTAGGCTGTTTTCAGCCAAAATATCGCCTGTATTTTTACTTTTTGAGTCTTGCCGGTCAGCTTTTTCTTTACCTGACTATTTCTTCTTGTGGGCAAAACAAAGTACACTGATTGTCCACAAGGGAGTGAAGAGGCTAGGAACGCATGCTAAAAGATCTACAAACATTGAAGTTACACTGGGGCGGTGTCAGCGATATCGTTGACCGCTGGTTAGAAGAACGCCGCGAACTACTGGTTAAGTACTGTGACCTGATTGAAATCCACGATTTCGACAGTGCTAATAAAAACCACGGAGAAAAACTAAAAGACTTTTGCGAGGTGATGGTAGATTACGTCTCCGTTGGGCATTTTGAGGTCTACGAAGAGCTGGTTAAAGAGGCTCAGGCTTTTAGTGATAAAGACGGCCTGCGAGTGGGTGCCGACCTGATGGATAAAATTCAACCTTCAACCGAAGCGGTACTGGATTTCAACGACAAGTATCTGGCGACAGATGATCTCGACAGCCTGTCGGTTGATCTTTCAACGGTCGGTGAGTCGCTGGAAATGCGCTTTGAGTGCGAGGATAAGATGATTGAGGTTCTGCACAGTGCCCACCTCTTTGAGTTGGAGCAGTCCGCGGCCACGGCCTAACTGACAATTTACTGCTCATTAAACACGCAGTAAACCGACACAAAAAAGCCCCGACTCGTCGGGGCTTTTTACGTCTGGCAGATTAAACTCTCGGCTAGCCTTCAGTGCTGATATTGGCCTTTAACAGTTCCACTTCAAAAATCAGTGTCTGGTTAGGACCTATTGGGCCTGTGCCGCCGGGGCCATAAGCTAGACCAGCAGGAATATAAAGCTCCCACTTGGAACCTTCTGACATTAGCTGCAGTGCTTCAGTCCAGCCAGCAATTACCTGAGTAACGCCAAACTGCGCTGGTACGCCGCGCTTGATTGAGCTATCGAACTCTGTACCGTCGAGCAGGCGACCGGCATAGTGCACTTCTACGGTGCTCTCAGCGGTTGGCACAGCGCCTTCGCCACTGGTGAGAATTCTGTACTGCAATCCGCTGTCAGTGGTTACTACGCCTTCTTTAGCGCCATTGGCGATAAGAAATTCAGTACCTTCTTTAAGATTGCCTTCGGCAGCCACTGCCATTGATTCAGCGGCCTGCTTTTGCTGCTCTTCCTGCTTGGCGGTCATTTGCGCCTGAAATGCGGTCACTGTTTCAGCGATCACTTCTTCACTAATAGCTGGGTCATTGCCGGCCAGGCCATCAGAAAAGCCGAGGTCATAGGCGGCTTTGTCGAGCTCAATAGCCGCTGTACTTGCGGCACTCTGCATGCCCATCAGATAGCTGACTCTCTGCTCCAGAGTGCTAAGCTCAGCAGTTGTTGCCGCCGCCTCAGTTGCCGGATCAACTGATTGCTCACAAGCGGCCAATGTGAAAAGCATAGCCATGGGTAATATTTTTACGATCTTCATACTATTTTCCTTAACATTAAATGCGACCGCTAAGCCGCGACATTAGTAAACCAAATATATTAATCAGTGAATTAATGGCTGAAGTTTAAGCCATTTCTATCCGCATAGTCGACCTATAGTCGACTTATTCTATTTTGCTGAAGAGTAAATCCCAGACACCATGGCCGAGACGCTCTCCGCGTTTTTCAAACTTAGTTAGAGGCCGATAATCCGGTCGCTCTGAATACTGCTGCTTACCGATAGAGTTTTTAAAGCCCGGTGCCTCTTCAAGAACCTCAAGCATCTGCTCTGCATAGTGCTCCCAGTCTGTTGCCATATGGAGAACTCCCTCTGGCTTCAGCTTCTGGCGAATCAACTGGATAAATTCTGGCTGTACGATACGCCGCTTGTTGTGTTTCTTTTTATGCCAGGGATCCGGAAAATAGAGTTGGAGCCGGTGCAGGCTGTCAGCCGGTATACATTCATTGAGGACATCATTGGCATCGGCGAGATAGACTCGCAGGTTTGGCAGCGCCTCGAGTCTGGCACTGTTAATCAGCCGGCCAACACCTGGAGGGTGCACCTCTATACCAATAAAATCCTTGTCCGGCTCCGCGCTGACCATCTCCAGTAACGAGTCACCCATACCAAAGCCTATCTCGACAACTAAGGGTGCCACACGACCAAATATTTTCTCGGCATCAATCAAGCCATCATCCAGTTTCAAGCCATAAAATGGCCAGCTAGTTTCAAAGGCATTGCGCTGACCTTCGGTCATACGTCCGGCGCGAACCACATAGCTGCGGATCGATTTCTTGCGGTATTCGGGTTTAATTTCCATGAGTTTTTGGGCTTTTTGCAGTGATCAATAGTAGCCAGCCGACAATAAATGCGCTGCCTCCAAATGGGGTCAATAATCCGATAGCACTAATACCGGTGAGGGCAATGCTGTAAAGCGAACCAGAGAAGAGAATTATACCGAGCAGAAAGCTGCGCGCGACCCACAGCAAACGGCGTTCACAGAGGGGTAAGTTGATAATCGCGAGCAGTGCCAGGGCATGAATAAAATGATATTGAACGGCTGTCTGGTAGGTCTGCAACTGAGCTTCGGACAGCTGCGGCTTTAGTCCATGGGCGGCAAAAGCGCCCAGCGCCACGGCCAGCGCGCCGCAGACAGCGGTTATTTTAATCCAGAGCAGTTTATTCATAGCAATAAAAAAGCCGCATTGAGCGGCTTTTGATCTCGTTCAAATCGTTACTTTTAAATAGTTACTTTCAATACGCCTTAGGCTTCCATTAACCCGCGTACTTTTTTCATCGCGTTCTTTTCCAGCTGGCGGATGCGCTCGGCGGAAACACCGTATTCAGCGGCTAATTCGTGGAGTGTTGCCTTCTTATCATTCAACCAGCGACGATAAATAATGTCGCGACTGCGATCGTCAAGATTCTTCACCGCTTTCGCTAGACGGGCGTTGTTGTCTCCTTCCCAGTCAGCATTTTCGGCAAGCTCTGCAGGATCGGCGCTCTTGTCTTCAAGGAAGAAGACCGGCGCATAGGAGCTATTATCGTCGTCATCGTCGGTGGGTGCGTCAAAGGCTGAATCACGCGCGGTAAGGCGCATTTCCATATCCATCACATCTTTGACCTGAACACCGAGATCTTCAGCGACGGCCTCAGCTTCATCAGCGGTCAGCCACTGCAGCTGCTTTTTCGCGCTGCGCAGATTAAAGAACAGTTTGCGCTGTGCTTTGGTGGTGGCAATTTTAACAATTCGCCAGTTGCGCAGAATAAACTCGTGGATTTCGGCTTTGATCCAGTGCACCGCAAAGGAGACCAAACGTGCACCTTTTTCAGGATTAAAGCGTCGCACCGCTTTCATCAGACCAACATTCCCCTCTTGGATAAGATCGGCGAGAGGCAGGCCATAACCATTGTAGGAACGGGCAATATGAACGACAAATCGAAGGTGGGCCATAACCATACGACGCGCAGCGTCGAGGTCTTCATCATAGTAGAGGGACTCGCCGAGGGCGCGCTCTTCGTCGATGGTTAGCATGGGCACGGTCGCAGTGCCCTGAATGTACGCATTCAGGTTGCCGCCGGGTGCCATCCACTCCATAGTTTGAAGGGCTTTGCTCATAGGTCTCTCTTTTTGAATGTCGGTCGATAATTCTATCATTAATCGATTGGTTGTTCCTAGCCCCTAAAAGTTCCCTCTGGAGAGCTACTTTACTGAGCTTTTTTGCTATTTTTTTCTATTTATTAGCGCGGCTTGATATCGCGCATATGCTGACTGACGGAGATCCAGGCGCCAGCTAAACCGACGCCGCCGCCGATGGCCAGCAGCGCGATAAATCCAGAGACCCCAAGACCCGACAGTCTAAACTGGCTCTGGTAGAGACTGGCCAGATCATTGACCGAGGGCTCTAACCAGAACCCCAAACCAATCAACATCAGGGCAGCAACCATGGCGCCGAAAAATCCAAATAACAGGCCGGTGTAGAGAAATGGCCTGCGCACATAGGCATCAGTGCCGCCGACCAGTTTAACAATGATAATTTCATCTCGACGGCTTTGGATCGCTAGCCGAATGGTGTTGCCAACCACAAGGATTACGCCTATACCGAGCGCTGCGCCTAAAGCGAGCACTAACTTTCTGCCCATATCCAGCAGCGCATCGAGCCTGCTCAGCCATTCCATATCCAGCTGCACATCATCCACCAGGGTTATCTGGCGAATCTCCGCAACCAGTTTGGCGGAATCATTTAACAGCAGCGGCTGAACCAGAAAGGCTTCGGGCAGCGGATTTTCATCGAGATATTGCAGTGCCGAACCAAACCCAGACAAGGCATTAAATTCTTCCAGTGCAGTTTGTGCGGAGATATAGCTGACCGAGGTAACACCAGACAGCTTGCCCAACTGCTCACCGAGCTTTTCGATGGCTGCGGGTCGCGCGCCTTTTTTCACAAACACGGTTATCTGTGCCGAAGATTCAACTCCACCACTTAGTTGGCGGATATTCTCCACGCTGATATACAGCGCGGTCGGAAGGGTTAGGGCGATGGCAATAACCACAACGGTCAATAAGGTCTGCAGCGGTTCGCGCAACATTTTTGCAAAACTACTCTGCAGCGTTGTGCGATGGTGGTGTTTGTAACCGCGCCACTTATCCAGACGGCTGACCGAGCTACCTCGGGCGCCCCTTTGGGAGTGTTGAGCGGCGCGAAATTTTTGCTTAGTCGATGTCATGTGCCACCCCATCTAGCTCTAACTCTCCCTGATTGAGACGCATAATGCGCATATTCATTTTATTAATCAGGCTGATATCGTGGGTGGCAACCAAAACCGTTACACCAACATCCTGAAAACGCCTAAACAGCGCCATAATTTCAGCGGAAAGTTGTGGATCCAGATTACCGGTTGGCTCATCGGCCAAGAGTATTTTAGGCTTGTGAACCACGGCTCGGGCAATACCGACCCGCTGCTGTTCACCGCCAGAGAGTTCGATCGGGCTCTGCTTTTCTCTGTCGAGCAGGCCGACACTATCCAATGCCGCACGCACTCTGCGGCCTATCTCGCCGGGGGAGTAACCCGACACCTGCAGTGGCAGGGCGACATTTTCAAAGACCGAGCGATCAAATAACAGCTGGTGGTTCTGGAAAACCACACCCAGCTGGCGGCGATAAAAGGGAATTCTGGATTTTGCCAAGCGGTTGAGGTTTTTGCCATTAATCAGCAAATTGCCCGCCGTGGGACGTTCGATAAGCATTAACAGTTTCAGCAGAGTACTCTTTCCGGCACCAGAGTGTCCGGTAAGAAAGGCCATTTCACCGCTGTCCATCTCGAAGCTAACATTGCGCAGCGCTTCGAAACCACCGGTGTAACGTTTGCTGAGATTATCAAAACGTATCATAAAAGATTAGTTACCCTGATTAGCACCCTCACCGGATGAACTGGTTTGGGTTTCAGTTAATAGAGCAGAAACAAAATCCTCGGCCACAAATGGCTGCAGGTCATCTTGCCCCTCACCCACGCCAATATAGCGAATGGGGACAGAAAACTTTTCAGCCAGTGCGAAAATAACCCCGCCCTTTGCGGTGCCGTCCAATTTGGTCAACGCTATGCCGGTTACCCCAGCCGTAGCGTGGAACTCGGCCATCTGTGCTACAGCATTTTGGCCGGTGCCGGCATCCAACACTAGCAATACTTCGTGAGGCGCGGAGGCATCAAGCTTGCTGGCAACCCTGCGTACCTTTTTCAATTCTTCCATCAAATTGCTTTTATTGTGCAGTCGGCCGGCGGTGTCGGCGAGAATCACATCAATATCTTTTGCCCGTGCCGATTCAATCGCATCAAAAATAACCGAGGCACTATCAGCGCCGGTATGCTGGGCGATAACCGGGATCTGATTGCGCTCACCCCAGACCTGAAGCTGTTCAACCGCGGCGGCTCTAAAAGTATCACCGGCCGCCAGCATCACTGACTTGCCCTGCTGCTGTAGTTGGCGCGCGAGCTTGCCAATGGTGGTGGTCTTGCCGACGCCATTTACACCGACGACTAAAATCACATAGGGTCCACTGTCCGTCGCGGGTTCCATTACCTGCTCACTGCTGGCAAGTTTTTCCAAAAGGATTTCATGGAGTGCCGCTTGCAGAGCTGCGCCATCTTTTAGAGCTGAACGGCTTGAACGCTCCGTGAGCTGATCAATAATCTGGGTGGTTGCTTCGATACCTACATCGGCCATCAGCAAAAGTGTTTCAAGCTCGTCGAAGATATCTGCATCAATGGTTTTGGCGCCGAGAAATAAATCACCTAGGCCTCTGCTAGTTCGCGACAGTGCGCGCTGCATTTTGGCGCGCAGGCTATTGCCCGGAGATGAACTGACTGCGGGAATTTTAGCCTCGCCTGAGGACTCCACTTCTGCCTGAACTGGCTTGTCGCGTTTAAAGCGATCCAGAAAGCTGCGTTTTTTCTTTTCTGCGGGCTGATTGTCGATTGAATTTGAGTCCATTAATGTTGATTTTCAAATGTGGTTATATTCTGGTGTATCCTACCATCTAGACTTTTTAAAATGCTTAAAAAGTGATTAAAAGTGACCAAAAAGGAGCGCCCCTTTGGCGACCAAGCAACAAATTAGAATTATCGCCGGCAAATGGCGCAGCCGTCAGGTGCGGTTTCCAGAGATTCCGGGATTGCGGCCGACGGGAGATCGTATCCGCGAGACGCTGTTTAACTGGCTCGCACCGCGTATCTCTGATGCGCGCTGTCTGGATTTATTTAGCGGCTCCGGCGCTCTGTGTTTTGAAGCGCTGTCCCGTGGCGCAGCTTATTGTCTGGCACTTGAACAACATCCGAACGCCATCGCCTGCCTGACCGAAACCAAATCACTACTGAATGCACCGGAGCTGACTATTGCCCACAAAGATACGCTTCAGTATTTGCAGCAAAGCCCGGACAAGCCCTTCGATATAGTCTTTGTTGACCCTCCCTTTGATTTAAATTTAATAAATCAGGTGTGCTCTCTTTTGGAGGAAAATAGCTGGGTCGCAAACGGCGGGGTTATCTATTGTGAGCTGCCTGTTGGGCAGAAAAACTTTGCGCCACCGGCCAATTGGCAGGTTTTGCGCAATAAGGCGACCAGCGGCGTAAACTACAACCTCTTTTCTCGCATTGAGCCCAAGGCTTAATTTAAGTACTATGCGCGAACTCCAATAGGGCGGTACCTGTGCATGAAGACTATAGTCTACCCCGGCACCTTTGATCCGATTACGAACGGACATATTGATTTAATCGAGCGCGCCTCGCGGCTGTTTGACAAGGTGGTTGTCGGCATCGCTGCAAATAAGCGCAAAGGGCCACTGTTTGATGTGGACGAGCGCATCCAACTGGCTTCAGAGTCTCTGAGTCATATTCCCAACGTCGAGGTTCTCGGCTTTGATTATCTGTTGGTCAATTTTGTTAAAGATTGTAAGGCGGATGCGATTATGCGTGGTTTGCGAGCAGTCTCTGACTTTGAGTATGAATTTCAGCTGGCCAATATGAATCGCGCCCTATCGCCAGACCTTGAAAGTGTTTTTCTGACGCCGGCGGAACGCTTCTCTTATATCTCATCATCGCTGGTGCGCGAGATATCTTCTCTGGACGGCGATGTATCAAAATTTGTCCCCGCCAATGTTGTAAAAGCGCTGAGTAAAAAATTCAAATAACCCGCCGACTCTCTTTATGTTGGCTTTATTTGAGTTTTATTTTGTCTAGCGCTGACAGTGGGCACAGAAAACCGAACTGCGCTGACCGAGTCGTATCTCTCTGAGTGGTTTTTGACAGTTTATGCAGGGCTCAGTACCGCGCCCATAGACCATCAGTGTCTGCTGAAAATAGCCTGGCTCGCCATTGCCATTCACAAAATCCCGCAAGGTTGTTCCACCCTGCTCTATCGCCGCCTGCAAAACATCTTTAATGTGACCGGCAAGTTCTTTATAGCGCTGCTGAGAGATTCTGCCGGCGCTGCGATCCGGCCTTATGCCGCTGCGAAAAAGTGCCTCTGAGGCGTAGATATTACCCACACCGACTACCGTTTTGTTGTCCATAATAAACGGCTTAACCGCAATTTTGCGCTGGCGAGATAAATCAAAGAGTCGCTTGCCATTAAACGCCTCAGTCAGTGGTTCGGGTCCGAGATGATCGAGCTGGGGGTGCCCGTCCTGAGACCATAGCCAGGCACCAAAACGCCGCGGGTCGTGGTATCGCAGGCATTTTCCATTGCTCATATGCATTTCAATATGGTCGTGCTTGCGGCGCTCGGTGTTTTTATCCACAAGCCTTAGGCTGCCACTCATGCCCAGGTGAATCATCATTGAGCCCTGCTCAAGGTGCAAGAGCAGATATTTGGCGCGCCGGCTCAGAGACAGCAGTCGCTGGCCTGTCGCGATCTCAGAGATACCCTCGGTAACCGGCCAGCGCAGGGAACCGTTATAAACTCTAAGCTGCTCTATCACTGTACCGGCTATATGAGGCTCAATGCCCCTTAGCGTTGTTTCTACTTCAGGCAATTCAGGCATACTTTCTCAATGATTTTTCCCCAACTGGGTTGTTTTCTGGCACACTGGACGTCTTAGTATACATGCAGAATATTGAGGGATACTGCATGCAACTGGACGCACTGGTATTTCCAATAAAAACAAGTAAAATGCGCGTCTCAATGAAAATCTGGTAGATTTTAAGGTGCACCATCGATGGCGCTAGGTAAAAGACGAAAGGAAGAGGAAGAATCAAATATTGATATGACTCCAATGCTGGATGTCGTATTTATTATGCTGATTTTTTTCATTGTTACGGCTTCATTTGTAAACGAATCAGGGCTTGATGTTAACCGCCCACCCACCTCAGATGAGCCACCACCAGATACAGAGAACACCAATATTGTGTTCCGTGTTTCGGAAAGCAATGAGCTGACCCTTGAAGGGCGACGCATTGATGTTCGTGCGGTTCGTGCCAATGTTGAACGTATGCACGCCGAGAAGCCGGAAGCCAAGGTTATTGTCAGCGCTCATCCGAAATCGAAGACAGAATTATTTGTGCTGATTTCAGATCAGGCTCGAGAAGCTGGTGTCTACGATGTCTCCTTATCGACTGACGAGTAGATAGCTTAAAGCAACAATCGAATTAGCCTTGCAGTGAAAACTGCAGGGCTTTTTTACGCCCTGCGATTATAGGTGATGGCTGAATCTGGCATAAAAGAATCTGCCGGTGGATTCATAGGTTCTTGAATCAAAGTTATCATTGAATGCCGAGGCCAGGAAGGGTGGCGCTTCGTTGAGTATATTGTCGATCCCAACGGTTATCAGCGATTCACCAGAGTTAAAGTGGTAGCTCATCTGCGCATCCTCGCGAGACCAGGCACCAGACTCACGGCGAGCCCCTAAACCATTGACCGTCTCAGTTAGGCTACTGACCCGAAATGATGACAGCGCCACTTCCCAGCGCCCAAACTGCCAGAATAAATTGAGCCTGGCTTTCCATTTTGGCAGAGCCCCGGAACCCTCCGCAGCCTCATCCTCAAAGCTCCCCGCCAACTCTTGTATGCGCGCACTTGAGGCGGCTTGAAGCTGGTATGAATGAATGTGTGAACCGCTTAGATCAACCCCAAGGCTACCCCACTTGGCAATAAACACACGCCAGGAAATATCCGCATCCAAACCTGATACTTTGCGAGTGCCGAGATTTTCATTATTAGCGACAATTTTAATCACTTCGCCATTTTCATCGCGAATAATTCGATCGCTATAACTCAGGTTGGAGGCGTTCTGATCGAGGAAAAACTGCCCGCTGGCACCAATAATATTATCGACTTTGATGCGATAGGCATCGACACCAAAGGTGAAGTTGCGCAATCCGGGCGGCGTGTAAATAAAGCCCAACGAAAGGTTTTTCGACAGTTCCGGGCGCAGCGCGGTATTGCCGCCGGTTACGGTTAAATACTGAACTCGCAGCGGGTCTGTCTGGACATCACAGCCCGGCAGCAGGCCAACATTGTCAGGGTCTGAACAGGGGTCGACCAAAAACGTCTGACTGATACTGTCGCTTTGATTCAACTCAAACAGTGAGGGTGCGCGAAATCCCTGCGAAATACTTCCGCGCAACATTAAATCGTTATTGGGTCGGTAGCGCAGCGCCAACTTGGGATTGGCCTCTGAACCAAAGTCACTGAACTGCGTTGCCCTGAGGGAAATATTGGCCTCTAAAACCGTCTCTGCAATGGCGTTTTCACTGGTAATAATTGGCACCAGAGATTCAATATAGAGCTCTGAACTACTTCTGTCTCCGCGACTGCTGCCGAACTCTCCGCCAATTAACTGGTTGTTTTCTACCCGGGAATCAGCCTCGGTGGAAAAGGTCTCCCTGCGCATTTCCAAGCCCGCAGCAAACTCAATATTCTCCACCGATGAGATTCTCGCAACCTGCGACATATCTATATTAATAGATGCCAATGTTGAATGGCCTCTATTAGTTGCGTTGGCACGGATATAATTAAGCTGTGCATCACTGATCGCATCGGGCGATCCAAAAAAGTTAATCGGTACACAGCCCTCACTACTGGCGCAAGCTGAGCTGCTACCGAGCCCGAGAGCAAGATTTTCTGCATCGACCAGATTGCGCCACTGTTCAACGGCTTTATTTTCACTCCAGTTGAGGCTGACCTGCCACTCTCCGTCGCGCAGCGTTCCCATCAATTTGGTGTTGGCACGAAAAGTCTCAGACTGATTGCTCTGCACACGCGGCCCCAAACCCAACAATCGAATGCGCGCATCATTAATATCCACGGCAAATGGGTTGTACTGGTTGGCTGCAGAAATTCTGATGGGTATTTCTTCGAAGGCAGTAAAAATTGGTGCCGATGCAAAAGTAATATGGGTGGAATTTTTTACGTAGCCCAGTTCAAAGGTGCTCTCCAGTGAATCCAACCCAGTCAGGCTTCCATAGAGGAAAAATGAATCTCGCTTCGATGGCACTAGGGAAGAAGTATACGCCCGATAGTCAAACAGATCTTCGTCGCTCACAGAGCGGAAATCTGACGGCGTGTTTCCAGTTACCTGCCCCTCTTTGAGAGTGACAATATTCTCATCGACAACAATCCGCGCATTGGGAGTGGCACTCGAGCGCTGATCAATACCGCCAAAATCTCGCGCATCTGCCGATCTCGAAATTGCTCTTTCACGACTAAAAAAACCTTCCTGATTGAAGTGCGAAGCCATAGCCAACAACTCTATGCCGGCGACTTTACCGCTGGCCAGAATATCGAAGCGATTAGTCTGATTGTCCCCTGAATCCGATATCCCGGAAAAACTATTCAGTAGAACCCCATCAAAGCTTTTTCGCAAAATGACATTAACAACCCCGGCAATCGCTTCCGACCCATAGATAGATGAACCACTGTCTTTGAGAATCTCGATTCGATCCACGGCCGCTAGAGGAATACTGTTGAGATCAACGGAGTCACCATCGATGGCATTCGGCGCGCTGCGCAATCCATTAATCAAAACCAGTGTATTGGTAGCAGGTAACCCCCGCAGCGTCACACTGGCGGTTCCGTTACCGCCGTTGCTAACCGCGGTGCTCATAGAATTTCCGGCCACTTCCGGGGTAAACCGCATCAGTTGAGATAGTGTTTGCGCGCCGGACAGGCGGATTTCTGTGGCGGTAATAATATCTGTCGGGGTAAATGAATTGCTGTCGAGCTGCTTGAATCTGGATCCGGTCAGCGGCTTGCCACGGACGATTAACTCTTCAATCATCGAATACTGCTTGTTACGCAGCTGCAGGTCATCATGCATCGCTGCACAGTCCCATCCCGATTGGCAGCGCGGCAAAACTACGACCGTCTGCGGGCCAACGATACGGTATTCGATATCACGGTTTTCAATCAATCGATCCAATACCTGCAAAATACTATAGCTGCCCACCACCTCGGGGGCATCCGGATCATTGCGCATTGAAGAGGGGAAAATAATCGAAGACTGGGTTTGCTGACCAAGAGCAACCAGTGAGCTATGGAGGCTGCCCTCCGGTAACTCAACCGGGTAGAGATCCGTCACTATTGCCTGTGCAGAGGAGCCAAGAAAAATTGACAGCAAATATGCCGTCGTCAGCAGCTGTTTGCGGCTAAACGCCAACAACCGGCGGCGAACATCATTGAAAATCCGAAAAAATGCCATAAGGCACAGACCCAGCCTAAAGATAGAGGATCATTAAACCTTATGGATTCGGCTGAGACAACAACCAATTATCGCCATTTAAGGTTAACTCAAGACCCAGCGCATTTGCCACTGCAGCCAGAGTTTCTTTCTTTTGGCGGGATGAAAAGGTGCCTGAAATTTTGATGTTTTTAGACACATCATCGGCAACGATTACCTGCTTGTGCAGATAGCGATTGAGCATCTCAACGGCATCCGCAATGGAGGTGTTATCAAATAATAGTTGCCCCTGCCGCCATGCGGTGGCTTGGGCATTGTGACTATCTGATGTGCTAAGACCTCGAACTGAATCAATTTTTAATGCTTGATCGACGGTTAATAACTGTGACTGGGCGGATGAAACTGAAGATCCACCCGCCTCTTCGACACGCACTATGCCTTCGGCAACCGATACGATGGCGCTCTGATCTGTGACCCGATAAATATTAAAGGCGGTTCCCACCGCTTGAACAGTGGCGCCCCCGACATCGACAACAAAGGGTCTGCCCTTATCTGAGGCAACGGTGAAGAAGACTTCACCTTTGAGCAGCTCTATATCGCGAAAGTCTTCGGTCAGTGACACAGAGATTGCGCTGTTGGTATTGAGCTCAACAACACTGCCGTCCGCCAAGGTAACCGCGAGATACTGGCCTGTACCTGCCGCGTAAATTTCGCTCTGTGGCTGGAAATTAAACACGGCAATAAAGCCTATAGTCGCTAGCGAAAATGCCAGTACCATCGGTTTCCAAAGGTCTTGCCACTTTTCTAGTAGACCACCGCCTAATGAAGGCTGATTATCAGCAGGACTTTCTAGCCTATCCGACTCATTAGTTACCGGCTCGTTAGTCAACAACTCATCTACTGGCAAATAAGAGATTGCGCCCAGGGTTTCCCATAGCTCAAGAGCCTGATCCCAGGCTGTTTGATGTGATTTATCTGCGCTAAGCCAGATAGAAAAACTCTCAAGACTTTTGTCGCTAACATTTTCTCCGCGCAACGCAACAACCCAAGCATCGGCTTGGTCTAGAACGTTTTGATCAATTTGCGCTGTAGTCACTAACTTAGTCTCAATGTTTTTTTAATGGGCTGCTTATATAAATAGCCATCTTAAATAGTCTGGCACAAGCTAAGACGAGCAAAACAACAAATACCCCAGAAACTCTTTACATCTAAACAAAAATTTACTGGACTCCTATTGCCGCATACAAAATCTATGCCATTCAGATAAGCTATCTGCACACCAGACAGAGCCTTCCTCAGGGAAAGCCCTTACAAAAACAACCTTTTAAACGCCCCGATATAGCACATAAATACAGAACAAAGTCGACTTGCGCACCAATATGGGGCAAGTTATGCGTCAGGGTGATTTATTGCGAAGTGAGTGGCTTTTTCTTTATAACTTTTGATCTTTAAATTTTAATTCTTAACTAGCGATCTGCATCAGCGAGGGCGCTGCGCAAATATTTAAGCGCCTCAAGAATATATTTTTCAACTGAGCTGACCGAAACACCCATCTGATTGGCGATCTCGCCATAGGTCAGGCCTTTTGCGCGGTTTAGAATAAATGCCTGACGTGGATTTTGCGGCAGGCCTTCAAGAGATGCGTAGATAAGCTGAAGTGTCTGCTTGGCTTCCACCTCTCTTTCAAGGGGAATGTTTTCAACCATGGCGCTGACTGGAGTAGATCCATCATTCGGGGCTTTTGCGCCCTCTCGCTCGAGGTAATTTTGGTGCAAGACTTTTCTGCGCAGTTGATCGATAGACATATTGGCAGCGACTTGAAACAGGAAGGCTTTGGCGTTGGATAATTGACTCGGGTCGTCGAGTGTATAGAGACGAATAAACGCCGCCTGCGCGATATCTTCGGCATCTTCTCGACTGTTCATACGACGAGCCAAAAATCGGACCAGCGTCGTACTGTGCAGATTAATTAAATTTTCGACGAATTCTTTATTATTGTAATTCATACTCATTCTGACAAGATGTAAGTCGTACGGTTACCAATCACACAAGTATTTTTAAGGAACTCTAACACAATTTTCGGATAAATCTATGCGCTATGCTCAGTCAGATTATGTGCCGCAAAACATAAAGAGTCTACGGCAACAATTACCGCCATTTAATGCCGGTGCTGAGGCTGATTTGAGCGCTAATACTGCTCTGTGTGACTACCTTAATTTTTATCGTCTGCCGACCCCAAACAACGAGATCAAACTACTCGCCGGACATCTGTCCGACGGGGATCAAAAAACGCATATTATGGCTTGGCAACTAGCCGATGCAGTGGGAACCGCGATTGTGGTTCACGGCTATCTCGACCATACAGGTCTTTATCGAAATCTGATTGGCGAACTGCTTCAACGGCGCATGAATGTGGTTTGCTTTGATCTTATTGGCCACGGACTGTCGACTGGGGAACCGGGTTATATTTCCAGTTACAGTGACTATATCCGCCAGCTAAATCAGGTGATTAAAGCCGCCTCAGAGATCTGCCCCGGGCCGCTGCATGCTATAGGCCAAAGCACTGGCGGCGCCATCTTGCTGAAACAGCTTATTGAGCAGGTCGATGCCAGTAACTATCCCTTTGCCAGCCTTAATCTGCTAGCACCACTGGTGCATCCGAGGTTATGGAAGTTTAATCGCTGGGCTTTTAAGCTCACCGGTCAGTTTAGAAAGACTCTCAAGAGAGTATTCCGTCAAAACTCCCACGATCCAGAGTTTTTATATTTCCTCCAACACCTGGATCCCTTCCAACCCCGCAGACTTCCCAAAGCCTGGATAAACGCGATGGCGGAGTGGGTTGAAGAAATTGAAAATCACTCTGGCAGTGCCTTCCCAGTCAATCTGATTCAGGGGGATGAGGATGGGACGCTGGACTGGCAGTACAATCTAAAGCTGTTAAAGGACAAGCTGCCCAATATGCGACTCAACCTTATTGAAGGGGCTGGGCATCATATGGTCAATGAGCGGGAAGATTTGCGTGAAAAAATATTCGCCGCGATTAAGTTTTAGGCACTTTTCTTTTGTTGCCCTGATCATCAATAGCCACAAAGACAAACTCACCTTCAGTCACTTTGCTGGAATCGGCTTGCTGCTCACCATCAATCCAGGCTTCGATTAGGATACGCATTGAACTGGCACCGATTGCAAGAGTATGGGCATAGCAGCCAACCACCGCGCCCACCGGCACTGGATTGAGAAATGACATACTGCTGATCGCCACTGTAGCAACCCGGCCCTTGGCAATTCGGCCGGCCAGAATCGCGCCGGCTAAATCCATTTCACTGAGCAACCAGCCACCAAAAATATCGCCGTTGGCATTGGTTTCTCGAGGCATGGCAATGGTTTGGGAGATTAACTTTCCTGCTGGTGACGACGGGTTTTCCATAACGCGCTATTCCTTATATAAACAGATATCAGTTGTAGATAACTGAAGGCAACCAGGTTGCCAGCGCCGGCCACAGCGATAGCATCAGCATTAAGAATAGCTGAATAATAATAAATGGCACAACACCGCGGTACATATCTGCAGTTTCAACCGACGCTGGTGCAACACCGCGCAAATAAAACAGCGCAAAGCCAAACGGCGGGGTTAAAAAGGAGGTCTGAAGATTAATCGCAATCATAATGCCCAGCCACACCGGATCCAGTCCCATGGCGAGCAGCACCGGGCCCACTATAGGCACCACAACAAAGGTGATCTCAATAAAATCCAGCACAAAGCCGAGCAAGAAGATAACCACCATCACCAGAATGGTGGCGCTGAGCACACCCCCGGGCAGTTCGGAAAAGAAATGTTCGACCAGCTCTTCACCACCAAAACCGCGGAATACCAGTGAGAATATCGCTGCACCAATCAGGATTAAAAACACCATTGAGGTCACTTCGGTGGTGCTTTGAGCCACCTCACGCAAGCGCGCCAATGACAGCTGTCGTTTAAATATCGCCAGCAGCGTCGCACCAAAAGCACCGACACCTGCAGCTTCAGTGGGGGTTGCCGCACCGGTTAGAATTGAACCCAATACCGCAGCGATCAAAAAGATCGGCGGCAGCAAATTGCGCATTGCTCGTGACAATTTATTGGTTGCCGGAGATTGCTCTGCGTCTGGCTGTGGTTGCGACGCCTGTAATTGCGGCTTGGCAAAGAAAATCACATAGGCAGAGTAAAGAACGACCAGAATTAATCCCGGAATAATCGCGCCGACAAACAGGTCGCCAATAGAGACCACCTTGGGGGTAAATATGCCCATATTTAACTGTGCCTGCTGATAGGCACTCGAGAGAATATCGCCGAGGAGAACCAAGGCAATTGAGGGAGGAATAATTTGCCCCAGAGTGCCGGTAGCGCAAATAATGCCGGTTGCCTGAGATGATGAGTAGCCGCGCTTCAACATGGTCGGCAGTGACATTAGACCCATGGTCACCACTGTGGCACCAACAATTCCGGTGCTCGCCGCCAACAGCGCGCCGACCAACACCACCGAAATACCCAATCCGCTGCGAAACCCACTGAATAGATCAGCCATACTCTCGAGAAGGTCTTCTGACAGGCGCGACTTTTCCAACATCACCCCCATAAACACAAACAGAGGTACAGCTATTAGCGTGGTGTTTTTAACCGTGCCAAACAGGCGGTTGGGCAGTGCCTGCAAAAAGGACATATCAAAATGGCCGGTGGCATAGCCGGCGAAGGCAAAGATCAGCGCTGTGCCAGACAGTGATAGCGCCACAGGATAGCCCGCCATCAAAACCAAGCAGACAACCAAAAACATTAGTAACGGAATATATTCAGCCATCAGATCATCGGCTCAATATGATCGGGGACGGTCACATCTGGTTGGCTGAGAAGTATCAGTAAGTTGCGCAGAGTCTCAGCTATGCCCTGCAAGATAAGTGTTGCCGGCATTAGCAAAAGTAGCGTCTTTAATAAATAGATACCGGCAATGCCGCTGCTCTCTTCGGAAGTCTCACCAATCGCCCAACTGGCAACCACATAATCCCAGGAGAATATAAAAATAAGCAGGCATACAGGTAATAGGAGCAGAATACCGCCGATAAAATCGACCAGCGCTTTTTTATGCGGCGAAAATCCACGGTAGAAAATATCCACCCGTACATGACCGCCACGCTGCAGGGTAAAGGCAATGCCCAGCATAAACACTATGCCATGCAGGTAGGTAATAGATTCCTGAAGGGCGATTGAACCACTTTCAAAATAGTAGCGCAGCACCACAATAACCACCGTGAGAGCAACCATCAATAAGGTTAACCAGGAGACCGCTCTGCCGGTAATATCGGTAAATTGATCAATACTCTTGATTAAGTGCCGACTTAAGTGCTGAAAGACTTTCACCTGATTATCTAATACCCTGAGTTGAAATCGCGGCTAAGTATAACTTGCTAATCACTGTATGGCGCCGGTTAATATTGGCAATCTTTGACGATATTAACCTCACTGTCTAAGCTGTGCGCGACAAACGTTCTTGTCACTATTATTCAGGCCATTTATTTAATGCAAAAACTACGCGATGCTTCACTCGAAATCATACTGATTATTTTGGTCGGCGGGCTGATTGGCGCAACCCTTGCTGTGGTCTCAAATCTGTTTGTTATCGGTGTTCAATGGTTTGAACTGCAGCGTCAAGCCAGCAGTCTTTTTGCCTTTAATATTGGCGACCAAAGCCTGTCTTTTTCCAGTGTTATTTATCTGTGGTTAGCCGCCGCGATAGTTGTCGCGCTAAAAATTGTCTTTAAGATTACACGCTGGGCTGGCCCAGCAGATTCAATCTATGCAGCACACCAACTCAATGAACCGCTGGATATTAAAACCGGTCTGGCCTCAACACTGGCGGCTTTTACCGCAGCCAGCGGTGGCGCTTCGGTCGGGCAGTACGGCCCACTGGTTCACTTTGGTGCGACCATGGGAATCTGGGTTAAGCGCTTTATTTCCAGCCGCTTATCGCATGAGGTCTATCTTGGCTGTGGTGTTGCGGCGGCTATTTCCGCGGGATTTAATGCGCCGATCGCCGGGGTTATTTTTGCCCACGAGGCGATTCTTCGGCACTTTTCGGTGCGCACGATTGCACCGATCACGGTTGCATCCATCTCCGCCAGCGCCCTCAGCCATCAGTGGTTCCCCCACTCAATTACCTTTGAAATTAGCGCGTTGGTTCCGCCTCTAACCGAGATCGTTCCGGTACTAGTGTTGCTGGCTCCGCTGTTTTCCTTAGTCGCAGTGTGCTTTATGTGGGCTCTGCGCTACTCCGCCAAAAGCGCGACAAAAATCAATGTCTCACCAGTATTTTTGCCGTTTATTGCTGCGACCATCTGCGGCCTAGTCGGCATTTGGATTCCACAGGTTTTGGGACTGGGCTTTGCCAGTATTAATAATATGATCGCCGGCGAGCTTGCACTCTCTCTGCTGGTTGCGGTGTTAATTGCAAAACTGCTGATGACTGCCCTCTGTATTGGCTTTGGTTTGTTTGGCGGGGTTTTCTCGCCCTCATTATTTATTGGTGTTGCCACTGGTGCGCTGGCGGGACAGCTAATCACCCTGTTTGGCTTTGCCGATATCGCCAGCATTATTAGCGTCGCCGGCATGGCGGCGGTTAGCTCGGCAGTGATTGGTGCGCCGGTCACGGCGGTGATTATTGTTCTTGAACTGACCCAATCCTACACTTACGCGGTAGCGGTTATGGTTTCGGTGATGCTCTGCAGCCTGATTACCAACCGTTTATTTGGTCATTCGTTTTTTGACCGGCAACTGCTTGATCGCGGCATTGATCTACTTAAGGGTCGTGAAGCCATTGCCCTTCGGCAAATTAGTGTCGGTGGCTTTAGTGGCCAAAATTATATTCGCGCCACGGCGCAATCACTAGGTCAAACCCTCAGTCAGGAGATGCAAAACCGCGGACAGACTGAAGCCTATGTGGTTGATAATGGCGGTAAGTTGCTGGGGAAAATTTCTCTCTATGGCGCCCTCGACGCTGGCGAAAACAATGTTGAGAATTTTATCGATACTCAACCGACTGTTCTTTACAGCCACAACAGCCTTGACGAGGCGATGCTCAAAGTACGTCAGTTTGTCGGTGAAAGTCTGCCGGTAGTGGATGCGGAAACCGGTGTTCTGGAAGGATCAATTACCGAGGGGGCTCTTTTTCAAGCAGTGACTGATGTGCAAAATCAGGCGCGAACCCTTGAACGCGCCTGATTTCAAATAACGGTTTAGTCTAAAAGCACAGCCTTTAGCGCTCTAACTCTGTAGTTAAGCTGCGCCTCAGCCATATAGGCAATGCCAGTATTAATACTGACTGTCGAATTGGCCTTGAGAACCGCTGGCAATCGGATAGTTTTACTGGCGCCGCCACCAGAGACTTCGACAATAATTCGATCCATTGCCCGCGGGCTGGTATTGGCAACTTTCACCAGTAAGTATCCGCTTCTACTGACCGCGGGGGTTACGGTTAAAAATGTCTGCGGCTGCATCTGCAGTTGGAGCGCCTGCAATTTCTGCCGCGACTGCACACCCAGCTCCCCCCCACTTTGGGCGGCCAGCTTAAAATAGCTATTGGCCTGGTCGTACTGCTTACCTTGCAGAGATAGTTCGCCAAGATAGTAGCTAGCTGTTGGTGTAGGCAGTAATTCATAGCTGCGACGTAAATCTCTCTCCGCCGCGGTGCGCTGACCGCGTTCATAGAGCAACACACCGCGAGCTAGATAGGGGCTGAAGAATTTATCGTTTTTCTTAATGGCGGTGGTATAGGCTTTCTGTGCATTTTCGTGCTCTTCAAGCATCTTCCAAGCATGGCCGCGCAGCTCCCAAAAATGACCTTCATCGGGCTGATGGGCCACGGCTTTGTCGAGATGTTTAATCGCCTCTCGACCCTGTTTTTCAGCCAGTGCTTTTTTCGCCGCGGTCTCTGCCTGATAGGCCGGTGCGTCTTTTTTCAGTTGGGCAATCGCCTTCTGATAGCGCTCACGATAACGCTCCCCTTTTGAAAAGCTTGCCACTCTGGCTCTGTTTTCTGTCACTCTTTGGGTTGAGGGTGGGTGACTGGCAAATAAATTATCGAGAAAACCCGCCTGTCGCGATTGGCTTAATTCAACAAATTTTTCCTGGAGCTCGACTGCACCCTGCACATCGTAACCGGCCTTGGCCATATAGTTCATGCCGTAATGGTCAGACTCCAGTTCATCATCACGACCGTATTTTGCCATCCAGGCAGCAGCACCCACCTGCGATGCCATGCCATAGAGTTGCGCACCCTCTTTACCCTGAGTGGCCACTCCCAGAGTTACCAGCCCAATATTGGCCAGAGTGCCGCGGGTCATTTGCGATGCCCCGTGACGAGCGGCCGCATGAACAATTTCATGGCCGAGTACCGCGGCCAATTGGGCTTCGTCTTCCAGTAACAACAGCAGCCCGCGGTTGATGGCAATTTTTCCGCCGGGCATAGCCCAGGCATTAGGCACATCATTATTTAGCACGACAAATTCATAGGGCAGATCGGGACGATCACTAACGGCCGCCAACCGCTGACCAACACTGGCTATATAGGTTTGCAATGACGGATCTAAATAGTAATCACCGCCCTGTGACTGGCGGGAGGGGCGGTAATTTTTCTCACCGATGGCAATTTCCTGTTGCGGCGAGACGATTGATAATTCGTTTTTCCCGGTTACCGGGTTAACCGAACAGCCAACAATAAGAGCCGGTACTATGAACGCTAACAACCATTTTTTCATTCCATGTCTCCATTTTTCCTGCAGTCTATTCTGCAATCTACTCTACACTCTATTCTGAACGGTTTTCGCAATAAATCCGCTTCTCGCGCAGTCTGCGTAAGTTGATATAATAACAGCACTAAATTCATACTATTTCCACTAAAAGACGCAATATACCTATGCTTATTGTTATCTCGCCAGCCAAAAAACTCGACTACGCAAGCTCGGTTAATGCCCCTTTAACCACTCAGCCGGAGCTGCTGGACCATGCACAGGAACTCTTGCACGGGCTAAAAGCTCTGGCACCTCAGGATGTCTCCTCACTAATGAGTCTTAGCGATAAGCTCGGCGCGTTAAACTTTGAACGCTTTCAAGAGTGGCAGACACCGTTTACTGACGACAATGCACGTCCAGCGGTATTGGCCTTTAAAGGCGATGTCTATCAGGGTCTTGATGCGGAGAGTATGAGCGATGAAGACCTGCGCTGGGCTCAGGATCATCTGCGTATTCTCTCTGGTCTCTATGGTTTGCTGCGTCCACTGGATTTGATGCAGGCCTATCGTTTGGAGATGGGCACCAAGTTCGCCAATCCACGCGGTGCCGATCTGTATCAATTCTGGGGCGATATTATTACCAATGAATTGAACAAGGCAGAGTCATCGGTGATGGTCAATCTGGCTTCTAATGAGTACTTTAAGTCGGTGCGCAAAAAAGATATCAGTGCGCGAATTATCACACCGGTATTTATGGATAAAAAGAACGACAAATATAAAATTATCAGCTTCTACGCAAAGAAAGCTCGGGGTCTGATGAGCAGCTATATTATTAGAAACCGCATTACCGAGGTTGAGCAGATAAAGAATTTTGATAGCGACGGCTACAGCTATAATGCCGCGCTCAGCGAAGCTGATCAGTGGGTGTTTGTTCGCGACTAGGGCTCTATCAGGAGATTAAATAGTCTGCCGCCAAGCCAATAAAAATAATCATACCCACTCGATGATTGCTCAGAAAGGCGCTAAAACAGGCCTCTCGGTCTCGGCCGCGACTGATTATATGCTGGTTGATAAAGTAAGCGGCTGCCACCGCTAAGGCTATAAAGTAGGCTGCACCTCGATCAAATAAAAGCCCTGCCCAAATTAACAGCGCCAATACTGCAACCTGCAAAAGACCAATAATCAACAGATCATATTTGCCAAACAGTATGGCCGTAGATTTGATACCTATCTGTAAATCATCGTTGCGATCAACCATCGCGTAATAGGTATCGAAAGCAATGGTCCAGAAAACTACGGCGCCAAACACCGCCCAAAGTTCAAGCGGTAAGCCATTGGTTTCGGCGGCAAATGCCATCGGTGTTGACCAGGCCCAGGCGATACCCAAACCCAGCTGGGGCAGATGGGTGAAGCGCTTTAAAAAGGGATAGAGCGCAGCCACCGCAGCGCCGCCAAAGGCCAGAGTAATGGTTAGCTGGTTGGTTAGCAGAACCAACCCAAGTGCTACCGCCATCAACCCAAAAAATAATTTTAGCGCGGCACTGGCGCTGACTTCGCCTGCGGGAATCGGTCGGTTTTTCGTTCGCTCAACAGAACCGTCCACATGGCGATCGGCATAGTCATTAATCACACAGCCCGCGGCTCGCATCACCACCACACCCAGCGTAAAGATAATCAGGTGACTCAACTGTGGATGCCCCTCACTGGCAAACCACAGCGCCCACAGCGTTGGCCATAACAGTAGATAGGTGCCTATAGGTCGATCGAGACGCATTAAGCGCAACCAGCGATTATTTTTTAGCGAATCAGTCACTTTATTAAAGGCTCCAGATGTTCAGCGCCGCCGGAAAAGCCCGGCAAAAACATTTCACAGACTAATAATGGCTTGCCGGATAATTTGAATACTGAGCGACGTCCCCATACGGGTTTTTCGAATGTGGTTAGCTGGGGTGTCAGTGAACAGCTCTTTTGAGCAGGCATACAGGTCCACTCCAAGGGCTCACGTGTCATAGTTGGATCACTAAACAGCAGCGCGCCGAGGGGTCGGTTATCCAGATGACGCAACTTGCGCAGGCGGCCTGTCAGAGTTTGCAGAGGAATCACACTGCGGGCGTAGACCCAGGGAACACCGCGACCAAATAATATTACTTCTCGAATCAGCGCCAGTCGTCGCGGCGCAAGGCCGAGCGCACGGCGTTCTGACAAGTTCGGTAACTGCACAGATTGATTGATTACCTGAACACTGAGCTGATTGTCACTGGCCTGCTGCAGGCGCTTTGTTAACGAACCACTATCCAGTAACCAGTCACGCAATTCTGCCGGAACCTGACTTATTTTAGCCATTCGCGGTTGTCGCCAGATTAGCTGATCTGAGAAAAGTTGCTCCACCATCAGCGCTGGTTCCTATAAGCCTTTGGCATAAAAGTCGGTGTTATCTGGCTGAGCTCGGAAACGTTTATATTCCCACTGATACTGCTCAGGTGCCAACTCGACAACGCTTTCCACGCCAGCATTCAGCGCATTTACAGCAGTACTCTTATCTTCGCTGCAGAGTTCATCGGATGCGGGTAAAAAGTGTAGTCGCCAACCGCCGGGTTCGCGTATCGCCGAGCAAAATAATGGCTGGCATCCAGAGCGATTAATCAAATTGGTCACCAAGGTCATGGTACGTGCCTGCACGCCCATAAAGGGAGAGAAAATTCCGCCACTCTCGTCGGGCTGCTGGTCGGGAAGAATCGCGGTGGTTTCGCCTCTTTTTAATGCCTTAATTAGAGCCGCAACGCCGCGCCCATCGGTTGGCACCAGTGTTGCGCCAGACTGCTCGCGAGAGGCTTTGATCCAGTTGCCCACTTCAGGGATTTTGGGCGGTTCATACAGGGATGTCATTTTACTGCGTGGCGAGACCCACAGACCGAGCACTTCCCAGTTACCCTGATGGGGAACAATAAGAATGGTGCCTCGTTTGTCAGCCATAGCCGCCTGAAAATGCTCCAAGCCTTCGACAGCGACTATTTTACTTTCGAGCCAGGTAGTCGGCTTTCTCCAGACTCTGGGGGTTTCGACAAAAGCCTGGCCTAAATGCAACATTCGCTGCTTGCACAGACTTTCTATTTGCTGGGAGGGCATCTGAGGATAACAGAGGCGTAAATTAATTCGCGAGATATGCGCGGGGCCCAGATCGAGAAAATAGATCAAGCGGCCTATGGCGCGCCCAAACAGACGCCCCACAGAGAGTGGAAACCAGCCAAATAACTGCAACACAAATAGAAGTGCTTTATTTTTCAATGTTGTCTGCTACCTTTTTTGAAAGGCTGGAATATCCGCTAGTACATAGCAATAGGCTATTTATTTGAGCTTTTCTGGCAACTCATTGCTCAGGTAATCACGCAGCTCATCGCCTATTTGGTGATGCAAAAGGCCCAGTTCAATATTTGCCTTCAGCAGGCCCATTTTACTGCCACAGTCATAGCGGGTCCCCTCGTACTCATAGGCTAGAACCTGCTCTTCAGTCAACAGTGTCTGAATCGCATCGGTGAGCTGATACTCGCCCCCGGCACCTGGGGTTAATTTATCCAGATGCTGAAAAATCTGCGGGGTGAAAATATAGCGGCCGGTAACACCCAGGTCTGAGGGTGCATCTTCAAAGGCGGGTTTCTCAACAATCTTATCCAGTAAATGAACACGATCTGACTGAGGCTTACCGCTGATAACACCGTAGGCCGAAATCTCTGGACCCGGCACTTTCTGGATCGCGATTACTGAGCTTTTATAGTACTCGTAGAGCTCAACCATCTGGCGCACAGCGCCTTTTTCGCCGTGAATCAAATCATCCGCAAGGATCACAGCAAAGGGCTCATCACCAATCAGGTGTGCCGCGGTTGATACCGCATGGCCCAAACCCAAGGCTTCATTCTGTCTAATATAAGTGCAGCTAACGCCCTTGGGGACAATATTTTGCGCTATATCCAGCAGCGCTTTTTTATTGTTCATCTCGAGCTGATGCTCAAGCTCGTAGGCTTTGTCAAAATGGTCGGCAATACTGCGCTTGTTGCGGCCGGTGATAAAAATCATCTCGGTAATGCCCGCTTCAACTGCCTCTTCAACGGCATACTGAATTAATGGTTTATCAACGACTGGCAGCATCTCTTTTGGATTGGCTTTGGTTGCCGGCAAAAATCTTGTGCCCATCCCTGCCACTGGAAATACTGCTTTGCGAACCTTTTCTCCATGCCTTACATGAACCATCTAATACTATCCTCTGCTGATTAGGGGGGGATTACTCTACTGTCTAATAGGCTAGATTAATCTCTACACCGCATTATATCCAGATTTGATTATAACAAGATGCTTTTAATTCGCCGTTTAGCCCGCTGATTGCTTATCTTTTTCCCTTTCTTTATTAAGCTGCCGCCTTATAATTGCGCATTCTCGACCTAAACATACTTTTAATAATTAAATACTCGGTGGAATTCACTGTGAGCAATGTCGGCACGCCCCCTGATACATTTCAGGATCTAATAATAAGACTACAACAATACTGGGCTACTCAGGGTTGCGTGGTACTTCAGCCACTGGATATGGAAGTTGGCGCCGCCACCTTTCATCCAGCCACTTTCCTGCGCGCCATTGGTCCCGAAAACTGGAACAGTGCTTACGTGCAAGGCTGCCGCCGTCCAACAGACGGTCGCTATGGCGAAAACCCCAATCGACTTCAACACTACTATCAATTTCAGGTAGCGATGAAACCTTCGCCGAGCAATTTCCAGGAGCTCTACCTTGGCTCGCTCCGCTCGCTGGGTATAGATACCGCTGTTCATGATGTTCGCTTTGTGGAAGATAACTGGGAATCTCCCACACTGGGTGCCTGGGGTATTGGCTGGGAAGTCTGGCTCAACGGTATGGAAATTACTCAGTTCACCTATTTCCAGCAAGCTGGTGGACTCGAATGTTATCCAGTGACTGGTGAGATTGCCTACGGTCTTGAGCGTATCGCCATGTACCTGCAGGGTGTCGACAGTATTTACGATCTAGTCTGGGCCCACGGTCCCCAAGGGGATGTCACCTACGGTGATGTGTTCCATCAAAATGAAGTAGAGATGTCGACCTTCAATTTTGAACATGCCGATGTGAATTCTCTGTTTGCAACTTTTGACCAGTGTGAAAAAGATAGCCTGAAGTTAACTGAAAGCGGCCTGCCACTGCCCGCCTATGAGATGGTGATGAAAGCATCCCATGCCTTTAATCTGCTCGATGCCCGCCACGCTATTTCAGTGACGGAACGTCAGCGTTATATTCTGCGGGTGCGAACCATCGCTCGCGCTGTTGCTCAGGGTTATTTTGATTCCCGATTAGAGCTCGGCTTTCCGATGGCAGATAAAGATCTTGCTGAAGAAGTCATTCAGCGCGTCGAGAAAGAAAAGCTTGTCGCTGCTGCCAAGCAAGAGAAGGCAGCAAAAAAACAGTCGACTAAAACACCTGGAGAATCAAAATGAGTGCTGATTTTCTAGTTGAGATTGGAACCGAAGAGCTTCCACCGAAAGTATTGCGTCAGCTATGCGATAGCTTCTCTGAAGGTATCACCAGCCGCCTGAGCGCAGAACAACTACAGTTCGGCGAAGTGACTATCTATGGTGCCCCGCGCCGTTTGGCTGTGCTGATCAAAGATCTTGAGACCCAGACACCAGATCAGGATGTGGTTAACTGGGGGCCACCAGCCAAGGTTGCCTTTGATAGCGACGGCAATCCGACCAGGGCCGCAGAAGCCTTTGCGAAAAAGAATTCCGTAGAACTCAGCGCATTGTCAGGCTTAGTCAAAAACGACGGTCAGCAGGATAAACTCTGTGTACGTAAAACCGCTGTCGGCAGTCCAACAGAAACTCTGCTTGGCGATATTATTAATCAGTCTCTCGCCGCCCTGCCGATTCCCAAGCCAATGCGCTGGGGTAAGAGTCGTCAAGAATTTGTTCGACCTGTGCAGTGGGCAGTTGTGCTATTTGATAACAAAACTATCAGCACCAATATACTGGGCATTGAAAGCAGCAACATCAGTCGCGGCCATCGCTTCCACAGTCAGGGCGATATCCTTATTGAATCCCCTGCCAGCTATAAAGAGACTCTGCATAAAGCCTTTGTTATTGTCGATTTTGAAGAGCGCCGCGAACTGATTCGCAAGGGCGTTATTGCCGCCGCTGAAAGTGCTGATGGCACCGCAGTTATCGATGAAGATCTGCTCGATGAAGTGTCGGCTCTAAACGAGTGGCCTGTGCCGCTGATGGGTCGCTTCGAGGAACATTTCCTTGAAGTACCAGCCGAAGCGCTAGTTTCATCTATGGCCCAGCACCAAAAATACTTCCACGTTGTCGACAGCGACAACAATCTTAAACCGCTGTTTATCACAGTGGCCAATATTGCCAGCCTAGATCCGCAGCAGGTGATCAGTGGTAATGAGCGGGTTATTCGCCCGCGCTTGGCGGATGCGGCCTTTTTCTATAAAACCGACCTTAAGTCATCGCTGCAGGCACGCCGCGAAACACTGAAGTCTGTGGTTTTTCAGTCCAAGCTCGGCACGGTTTACGATAAAACTGCACGGGTCAGTGGATTGGCAAAAATACTTGCCGAGTACACCGGCGCTTCAGCGCAGCACGCAGCCCGTGCCGGTGAGCTCTGCAAATCAGATTTAGTCAGCGAGATGGTCGGCGAGTTCGACGATCTGCAGGGTGTGATGGGTCGCTACTACGCCCTCAACGATGGCGAAGATGCCGCTGTTGCCGAAGCACTGATGGAACAGTATCTGCCACGCTTTGCCGGCGATGCGATTCCCGCCACAGATACCGGTGCCGCTCTGGCGCTGGCAGATCGTCTGGATACACTGGTTGGTATCTTTAGCATTGGCCAGCAGCCATCGGGGTCACGAGATCCTTTTGCACTGCGACGGGCCAGTCTGGGTATTTTGCGGATAATTATTGAGCGCAATATAGACCTGGATTTAAAGCTAGCAATCAGCGCAGCAGCTCAGCAGTTAAATATCACTGAGCGTACCGATGAGCTATGTTTGGAAGTACTTACTTACATCTTAGAGCGCTTTAAAGCTTGGTATAGAGATGAGTCCATCGATCCTGAAGTGTTTGCCTCGGTGGCCGCTCTCGGCCTTAGTAACCCGCTGGATATCGATGCCAGAGTAAAGGCTGTGGATCAATTTACCCGTCTGCCGGAAGCTGTTGCGCTGGCATCAGCGAATAAGCGAGTATTTAATATTCTCGCTAAACAGGCGGCGGAAACCATTCCAGCCGCTATTGATAACAGCCTGCTTGTGGATGCTGCCGAACAGCAGCTGGCTGACAAAATCACCCAACTCAGCACCGTTATTGCCCCTTTACTGGAGCAACGTGACTACGCTGGCGTTCTAAAGCAGCTGGCGCTACTACGAGAGTCGGTCGATCAGTTCTTTGACGATGTAATGGTTATGATCGAAGACGATGCCATCCGCGCTAATCGTCTGGCATTGCTACATAGCTTGCGCAGCCTGTTCTTAAACGTTGCGGATATTTCGCAACTAGTGGTTAGCAAATGAGAATAACTCATCAATGAAAAAACTCTGGCAGGCTATAAGAGCAGCTTTCTTTTATTGCGGCTTAGTGACTCTAGTGCTTCTTATGAGCCTGTCGGTCTGTTTAGTCGGTTTTTTCCCCTTCCGTTACAGGCAGCTTTGCCTGACCTTTGGCAACAAGCTGATCATGGGCTGGTTAGGTATCACCTGTGGCGTAAAGGTTAAGGTTATTGGGCTGGAAAATATTCCCGACGATGCCTGCGTTGTTCTCAGCAATCACCAGAGTACCTGGGAAACCTTTTTCCTTCAGCATCTGTTTGTGCCTGCCAGCGTTATTCTTAAGCGCGAGCTGTTGTGGATACCGTTTTTTGGCTGGGGTCTCTATGCTATGCGCGCTATCGCGATTAAGCGCTCGAAGCCTGCAGGGGCTATCCGTCAGGTACTTAAGCAGGGTAAGCAGCGGCTTTCGAAAGGTATTAAGGTCATTATCTTTCCAGAAGGAACTCGCGTGCGCGGCTCAGAGGTAGGAACCTTTATGACTAGCGGCGCGGCTCTGGCAAAGGCAGCAGCAGTGCCTATTCTTCCCGTGCGCCACAATGCAGGTCAGTGTTGGCCGGCGGGAAGCTGGTTAAAAAATCCGGGTACTATCAGAATTGTTATCGGCCCGACGATCGCAACCGACAACCACAATCCTCGCGAACTGACCGAACAGGCTCAGCAGTGGATTGCCAACGCTCTCTGATTAATTTGCTGTTTTAATAAGCGCTTTGCCTCAGGACTATCTAATCTATACTCAGAGAATAAAAAGGACTGTGGATTGGCTATGGATGCAAAGAAAAAAACACCGAAAGACCCCGAATCAACACTGGATACACGCAAGACCGTTCGAAGAAAGAACAGTGATCGCCGCACGGAGGTGCGGTTTGAGCCAGATAAAGAAAACCGCCGGCATAATAAAGGCCGGCGGTCTTCGGATATGGATATCTGGGGATCTGAATAAGGTCAGACTAAGCCCGGATTAAGCCCGGATTAAGCCAAAATTAAACTCAGATTAAACGTCTAGATTAACCACTGAAAGCGCGTTGGTCTCAATAAATTCTCTGCGTGGCTCAACCTGATCACCCATTAACGTGGTGAACATCTGATCTGCAGCAATCGCATCTTCAATCGTCACCTGCAACATACGACGTGAATCAGGATCCATGGTTGTTTCCCACAGCTGCTCCGGGTTCATCTCACCCAACCCCTTATAGCGCTGGGTATTAAGCCCGCGACGGGACTCGCCCATCAGCCAATCCAGAGCCTGATGGAAGCTCTCGACAGACTGCTTGCGCTCACCACGCTGAACATAGGCGCCCTCTTCGATCAGTCCCTGCAGCGTTTCACCAAGACCGGCAATCGCCTTATATTCATTGGAGGCAAAGAACTCACGACCCAACTGATGATAGTGAGGAATACCATGGGCGGTAATCTCAACCTTAGGCAGGAATATATGTCGCTCTTTATCCTCATCCACATGCACCTCATAGCGGTGAGTGCCAACCATCACATTTTCGAGACTTTTCTGAAGTTCACTACACCAGACGGCAAGATCGCTACTATTTTCAAGAAGATCATCGGAAAATCGCGGGCTGTAAATCAGTGCTTCGAGCACTTCTTTAGGGTAAACCAAAGACATTCGCTCAACTAATCCCATCACATGGCGGAACTGGCTCACCAGCGACTCCAGGGCTGTACCCTGAATACCCGGCGCCGTCGCATTAACATAGAGTCCGGCATTTTCCAGTGCCTTAGAGGTCAGATACACCAGCAGCGCGTCGTCGTCTTTAACATACTGCTCGCTCTTGCCGCGGCTAACCTTATACAGCGGCGGCTGGGCAATAAAGATATGGCCTGCTTCAACCAGTTCACGCATCTGTCTAAAGAAAAATGTCAGCAACAGCGTACGAATATGCGATCCATCAACATCCGCATCGGTCATAATAACGATGGTGTGGTAACGCAGCTTTTCCGGATTAAATTCTTCGGTGCCGATTCCGCAGCCCAGTGCGGTAATCAATGTGCCAACCTCAGCACTGGAGAGCATTTTATCGAAACGCGCCTTCTCAACATTGAGAATCTTACCCTTGAGCGGCAGAATCGCCTGAGTTCTACGATCACGACCCTGCTTGGCTGAACCGCCCGCAGAATCACCCTCCACCAGATAGAGTTCGGAAAGCGCCGGGTCTTTTTCCTGACAATCCGCCAACTTCCCGGGTAGTCCAGCAATATCCAGCGCACCCTTACGTCGCGTCATTTCACGAGCTTTACGGGCCGCCTCACGAGCACGGGCCGCATCAATCATTTTATTTACTACAGCTCTGGCATCCTGGGGATACTCCAGCAGGAAATCGCTGAATTTTTCGCCCATCTCCTGCTCAACCGCGGTTTTCACCTCGGAGCTAACCAACTTATCTTTGGTCTGGGATGAGAACTTAGGATCTGGGACTTTTACCGAAATAATCGCCGTTAAACCCTCACGTGCATCATCGCCCGTGGTGCCTACCTTCGCCTTGCCGTTAATACCCTCTTTTTCTATATAGGTATTTAGGCCGCGGGTCAGGGCTGAGCGGAAGCCCGCCAAATGCGTGCCACCATCCCGCTGGGGAATATTATTGGTATAACAGTGAATGCTTTCCTGGAAGCCATCATTCCACTGCAATGCCACCTCAACACTGGTGCCGTCTTCACGCATAGTGTTGAAATGCATAATCTTGTTAACAGTGGTTTTGTTCTGGTTAAGATATTCAACAAAGGCGCTTAAACCACCCTCGTAAGCGTAGACATCTTCTTTTGCGGTGCGCTCATCATGCAAGACAATGCGCACGCCTGAGTTCAAGAAAGACAGCTCACGCAGTCTCTTCGCGAGAATATCAAAATGGAATTTAATATTGGTAAAGGTATCTATGGAGGGAACAAAGTGAACGGCAGTGCCTGTTTCTTCAGTGTCACCAACAACTTCAAGGGGGCCCTGAGGAACGCCGTGGGAGTATTCCTGCTCGTGTATCTTGCCCTCTCTGCGAATAGTTAAGCGCAGCTTGGCTGACAGAGCATTAACGACCGAAACACCTACACCGTGCAGTCCGCCAGAAACCTTATAGGAGTTATCATCAAACTTACCGCCAGCATGTAATACGGTCATAATAACTTCAGCTGCGGAAACACCCTCATCGTGCATTTCAGTAGGAATACCACGACCATTGTCCGATACGGTAATAGATTCGTCTGGATGAATAACGATCTTAATCTCAGAGCAGTGGCCGGCCAGAGCCTCATCGATAGAGTTATCAACCACCTCGAACACCATATGATGTAGACCAGTGCCATCATCAGTATCGCCAATATACATACCAGGCCGCTTGCGAACTGCATCCAGGCCTTTCAGTACCTTAATACTTGAAGAATCATAATTCTGTTCGTCAGTCATAAACTCTCTATACCCTGTTATTTAATCAACTAAAGCAACGCCATGTTCCATGTGGAACATCTTGTGCGGCACTGTCTGCACTAAATCCTCGAAATCTTTTTTATCCACCCCAGTAATAAAATACTGGCAGCCAAGATCATTCAAATACGTAATCACCTGCCCGCGGTGCTGATAATCCAACTCAGCCGGCAAATCATCCAAAAGGAAAAGGCAAGATTCCCCCGTATGTTCTCGATAGTGGCTGGCCTGCGCTAACTTAAGTGCATAGACCAAAAGTTTTATCTGCCCTCTCGAGAGATGATCAGCAGCAACCTGACCATCGACCTTAATTTTTATATCAGCACGGTGTGCGCCGTGACTGGTTGTCTTGGTACCTATATCACGCCCATGATCAGCGGCATAAACATCCGCCAGAGAGCACTCTTCATCCCAGCCGCAGTAGTATTCAAGGGAAACCTCCCCCAAACCTTCAAAGGCTCCAACAGCCCTATCTAACTGGCCGCAGAGCGCCGATAAATACTGTCGCCTAAACTGGGTTATTTGTTCGCAGAGTGGAATTAACTCCGCCGTCCAAGTACGCAATAAATCTTCGTCTATTCTACCATGGCGAAGGAGTTGATTGCGCTGTTTTAGCGTTTTTTGAAAGCGTCGCCATAGATTGGTATAACCATGTTCCACGTGGAACACACCCCAATCTAAAAACTGTCTGCGCTGAAGTGGGCCGCCCTCTAAAAGCATAAAGCTATGGGCATCAATTAACTGCAAGGGTAGCTCAGAGACAAGCTGTGCCGCGGACTGCAACGATTTCCCGTCAAGCCGAGCCTCAAACAACCCCTTTGGGGTGCGCTTGATACCCAGTTGATGAGCTGTTGAGGTCTGGTCGCGCAAGAGGCGAGCAGAAACCACCAACTCATCCGCATCGTTATTAACCACCACACGGAGATCGCGATGACGAAAGGATCGGCCACGGCCCAGGAGATAGATAGATTCAAGAAAGCTGGTTTTTCCGCTACCGTTGGCACCGAAAATAATATTGGCTTGGGGATGACAGGCAGTTTGGATATTTTTCAGATTTCGAACCTGAAAAATATCCAATTGAGATAAGTGCATGAGTTAGCGGCAGTAACTGCGAGTACGCGGCAAACTAACCGTTATAGCCGCATCGGCATAACAACATAGACCGCCGAACCATCTGCGGCGTCTTCGACCAGCGCGCTGCTGCTCGAGTCAGAAAGGGTTAAACGAACACCTTCCCCTTTAAGAACATTGAGCACATCCAAAAGGTAGCTGACATTAAAGCCAATCTCTAGCTCGTCGCCGGCATAATCAACACCGACCACTTCCTCAGCCTCTTCCTGCTCAGGGTTATTGGCAACCATTCTTATAGCGCCATTTGAAAGCATGATACGCACACCGCGGTACTTTTCATTGGAGAGAATCGCCGTTCGGCCAAACGCCTGCTTGAGCTCAGCGCGATCACCGACCACCTGCTTGTCGCCACCCTTAGGCAAAACACGGTCATAATCAGGATACGCACCATCAACTAGCTTAGAGGTAAAACAAAAATCAGAGCCATTGACGCGAATATGGTTTGAGCCCATAGCCACACGCACTGCGCCCTCATCGCTGACCAGACGGGCCAACTCCATAACACCTTTGCGCGGCAAAATAGCCTTGGTAAGCTCAGCAATCTCTATCTCACAGACCGCATCGCAAAGCGCCATTCGATGGCCGTCAGTAGCCACAGCGCGAAGCTTATTGGCACTAACCTCCCAGAGCATACCATTGAGGTAATAACGGACATCCTGCTGAGCCATGGCAAAAGAGGTCGATTCGATAAGGCTTTTTAATGTCTCGGCTTCAACATCAAACTCGATATTGTTTTCACCATTATCCACAGAGGGAAACTCATTAGCCGGCAGGGTTGCCAGCGTAAAACGGCTGCGACCACTCTTTACGTGCGCCTTGCCATCACTGCTGGAAAAATCAACCTTTGCACCATCCGGCAGAGACCGGCAGATATCCAAAAGCTTGCGCGCCGAAACCGTCACTTCACCACCCTCTTCTGCGGCACTTACCTCTGAATAACCGACAATCTCAACCTCAAGATCAGTACCGGTTACCGAAAGGCGCGAACCCTCTAGGCTGAGCAACACATTGGAAAGGATTGGCAATGTTTGGCGTCTTTCGACTACACCAACAACCAACTGCAAGGGCTTGAGTAACACTTCACGGGAAAGGCTAAATTTCATGGTAAATTCGTATCTCCGACACGGTTAATGACTCTTAATACTGTCTAATTACTATTCTGTAATTCTATTATTTATTGCGCTCTAGATAGACTAACTCATCTAATTAGAAAGTCTAGCTAGAGAGCGTCCGGTAGAGGTGTTTTAAATCACGCTCTACTTCGCGATCAATACTCTCAAGCTCTTTGACCTTGCGACAAGCATGCAGAACCGTGGTGTGATCGCGGCCTCCAAAGGACTCACCGATCTCCGGAAGGCTGTAGTTGGTCAGCTCTTTGGCCAATGCCATAGCCACCTGCCTGGGTCGCGCAACAGATCGACTGCGGCGCTTGGAAAGTAGGTCTGACATCTTCAGCTTGTAGTAGTCAGCCACCACTCTCTGAATATTGTCTATGGTAACTAGCTTGTCCTGCAGCGCCAACAAATCTTTCAGTGATTCACGAATTAAATCGATATCAATAACCCGACCACTAAATTGCGCGTGGGCCATCACTCTCTTGAGTGCACCCTCAAGCTCGCGAACATTGGAACGTATACGTTGGGCGATAAAGAATGCCGCATCTCGCGACAGATCCATGCCTACCTGCTCTGCTTTGTTAATCAAAATTGCAACACGAGTCTCAAGCTCAGGCGGCTCGACGGCTACGGTTAAACCCCAGCCAAAGCGAGACTTCAAACGTTCCTCTACCCCATCGATCTCCTTGGGATAGCGATCAGAGGTTAAGATCATCTGCTGGCCGCGCTCCAAAAGAGCATTGTAAGTATGGAAAAACTCTTCCTGACTGCGATCCTTGCCAGAGAAAAACTGAATATCATCAATTAATAGCGCATCAACCGAACGATAGAACTGCTTAAATTCGTCAATCGCCTTGAGCTGCAGCGCCTTGACCATATCGGCGACAAACCGCTCGGAATGCAGGTAGACAATTTTTGCATCGGGCTTGCGTTGACGAAGCGCATTACCTACAGCGTGCATTAGGTGGGTTTTACCCAGACCAACACCGCCATATATAAATAATGGGTTATAGGAGCCGCCGGGATTCTCTGCAACCTGCTGAGCGGCCGCTAAGGCTAGCTGATTAGACTTACCCTCAACAAAACTATCAAAGGTAAAGGCGCTGTTGAGGTTGCTTTTCAGGCTGTGCTCTGCAGCTGAAGTGATAATTTGTGGCGCGTTAATACGCGTAGAAGTCTGTACCTGAGACGATGGTATCACCAGCGCTGGCGCTTCAACCGGCTGTAAAATGACCGGAGTCGACGCCTGTGGCTGGCTATTAAACGCCTGCGGCTGAATAAGAGAAGACTGTGGCCGGCTATTAACTGTATCCACTGAACTATTGACCGCTACCGCTGCAGACTGGGCTTTAAAGGCCGGTGCCTTTTCAGACTCAGAGACAACCGCCACGCTACACTGGTCTGCACCAAACTGTGAAAACAACGCCTCAATTCGAAGCAGAAACTTATTCTTTACCCAGTCTTCAATAAAGCGGTTAGGGGCGACTAGCTGAATATGCTGATGCACAAACGAAGAGTCGCCGAGAGAAGAATCACCGAGGATTGAGTCGCCAGCAAAAAATTGTATTTTTAGGGGTCTTATCCAGGTATTAAACTGCTGAAGAGGCAGCTCATCGGAGAGCTGCTTTGTACAATCTGTCCAGATTGCCTGCAGAGCATTAAGATCCATAGGCGCACTTTTACCCATGCCATCTACGCCACCTATGCCTACAGAACCATGCTCAAAAGTGTTACTTAATTCCACTTATTATTCTTCCCAGCGCAAGATAACCCTAAGGGCAGTTTACTAAAGCTTCCATCAAACTTATCGTAAAATTTTCATCATGCTTTTTTCAGATATTTTATCGGATATTTCATAAAGTCATTTAACCGTAGAAATATCTGAACGCAAATATAACCGCGTATCAAATCACCTATAAACAACCGAAAAAAGCACAACCGCCAACCCAAGCTATATTATTTTTATTAGTTATATTATTCGAAAATATGATTAATTTTCGTTGAGAAAGATTCTATCCGCTTAAAACCATTTTATCCACACAGATTAAAAACAACTATTTTTTAGTATTAAAATAAATATTATATATATCAACAGGTTAACTAATATCAATATTTTTTTTATTAACAGGTTCACAATAAATTATTGGCTATATTTTAACCAACATCTGTGCATAACCTGTGTATATCCAGTTGGAAACCAGTGTTTAAAGAGATATCCGTGGGAATTATCCGTGGACGCTAAGAGCGGATCAGCTGGTTCGTGACCTGAAAAAGAAAGTTAGTCACTTTCCAATACAGAAGGAAGAAAATATATGCCCCAAAAGGTCGTCAGAGGTGAATTGACCGGTGATTTCGGAGAGCTGATTTTGCGCCTGTCTAAGGTCTTCAGCCAACAATTCACCAGCACCACTAGCACTCAACTGGCGGCGGCCGGTATCGACCAACTGCAGTGCTTTTTCCAGTGCATCCAGATGACGACGCCGAGCGGAAAAAAGCCCCTCGTCCTGCCCCTGAAAGCCCATGCTCGATTGCAAATAGGCAACCAGCTCATCGAGCCCGGTTCTGTGCTTGGCAGAGATTGCAAAGGTACCAGCGTCTAATCTGCCGGCCAGATGCTCGGTCTGATCAATTTTATTTAAAACAACTGTGATTGGCTGCCGCGCATCCGCAAAGCGGGCAAAGTATTCAGGCCAGATAGTCTGTAGATTCGGGTGGTCGGTCTCGCAGGCATCAACCAAAAACAATACCTGATCTGCCCGCTCAATCTCCTGCCAGGCACGGCGAATACCCTCCAGCTCAACCTCATCATCACTGTCGCGCAGACCGGCGGTATCCACTATATGCAAGGGCATTCCATCGAGGGTGATTTTCTCTCGAAGAACATCGCGAGTAGTGCCTGCCACTGCGGTGACAATTGCCGCATCGCGACCCGCCAGCGCATTTAACAGGCTAGATTTTCCAGCGTTGGGTTTACCGGCAAGCACCACCGTCATACCGTCGCGCAACAGTGAGCCCTGCTGAGCTTTACTCAAGGTATCCGTCAGTTCCGCTGAAAGCTGTTGCAGATTCACTGAGAGCCGCTCATCCGCAAGAAAATCAATTTCCTCTTCAGGAAAATCTATCGCCGCCTCTACATACATCCGAATCTGGATAATCTGATCAACCAACTCATTGACCAGACGGGAAAAGTCACCCTGCAGAGATCGCACCGCACAGCGCGCCGCCTGAACCGAAGAGGCATCAATTAAATCAGCAATCGCCTCGGCCTGAGTGAGATCAAGCTTATCATTGAGAAAGGCTCGCTCGCTAAACTCACCCGGTCTGGCCATTCGCGCACCGAGCTGCAGGCAGCGCTGCAATAAACTATCGAGAATAACCGGACCACCGTGACCCTGTAACTCCAACACGTTTTCGCCGGTAAATGAGGCTGGGCCGGGAAAATAGATCGCCACACCCTCATCGAGTACCTCTTTATCTGCCCCTCTAAAGCGACTAAAAATGGCTTCACGGGGTGCCAGAGACTTACCGATAATATCGACCATAATCGGCTCAATATTTGCGCCGGAGACACGCACAATACCGACACCACCGCGACCCGGCGGGGTGGCAATAGCAACAATGGTATCCAGATCGTTTTGCACTTTGCTCTCACTCAACTTATTTCAGGGCGGGACAACTCAATCAAAAAAGGCCCTTTTGAGGGCCTTTTCTATTACTTTTTAACTGCTTTTTTAGCTGACCCTGAGGACTGTTTCGAGGCCTCTAATTGCCGGTTAACATACCACTGCTGAAGCATTGACAGCAGGTTGTTGACCGTCCAGTAAAGAACCAGACCTGAAGGGAAGATCATAAAGAAGAAGGTAAAGGCTATTGGCATAATTTTCATCACCATCGCCTGAGTGGGGTCTGTTGGCATCGGCTGCATTTTCTGCATCAACAGCATACTCGCGCCCATCACTAACGGCAGAATAAAGTAGGGGTCTTTAGCTGAGAGATCAGCAATCCAGAAGATCCAGGGTGAATGTCTAATCTCAACACTCTCCAACAGCACCCAGTAAAGCGACAGGAATACCGGCATCTGCAATAACATCGGGAAGCAACCACCAGCGGGGTTAACCTTCTCCTTTTTATACAGTGCCATCAACTCCTGAGACATCTTTTGGCGATCGTCGCCATAGGTCTCCTTTAAGCGTTCCATCTTTGGCTGCAGGCTGCGCATTTTCGCCATAGAGCGGAGACTTGCCGCTGACAGCGGGTAGAGCAGGAATTTAATACCAATAGTCAGCAGGATAATTGACCAGCCCCAGTTTCCGACAACCTCATGAATAAACTTCATGGCAGCAAAGATAGGCTTGGCCAGCATCCACAAGAAACCGTAATCAACGGTTAGATCGAGATACTCCGCCAGAGATTCAAGTTTTTCCTGATCCTTGGGGCCGACATAAAACTGCGCACTGTATTCCGCAGAACTTCCCGCAGGAACAGACATCTTCTCACCGGTAAAACCAAACAGGTAGACATCCTGACCAGAGAGTTTGCGCAGACTAAAGCTGTTATTGTCATTGGTTGGTGGAACCCAGGCGCCAACAAAATAGTGCTGAACCATTGCCACCCAGCCGCCTTTGATCTCAGCTTTAACCGAACCTTCGCTGATATCACCAAAATCATGCTTGGAGAAATTCTTTTCCGGCTCTCTTAACGCCGCGCCCAGATAAGGCTGAACACCACCACTTGATTCAACAATTGGCTCGTGAGAATCGCGCTTAATTTGACCGTAGAAGGTCGCTTCCCAAGGCTCGTAACCGGCATTTTGAATCAAATAGTTAACACCGATAACATATTCGCTCTCAGTGAAGCTAAAGCGCTTAACAATGTTAACGCCGTTTTGATTAAGGGTTAAATCAACATCGAGAGTTTGCTGGCCCGGAAAAAGGGTAAAGCTTGACTGGGTAACCCCATAAACCGGACGACCCTCTCTGGTATCTGTACCGTTTTTACCAATCAGACCACTCTGGGCAATATATTCATTGTCCTTTGAGCGAGTCAGCAGAGTAAAAGGTTCGCCACCATCATTAGCCATGCGGGTTAAGTGCTTAAGCAATTTAACCTGAACAATATCGCCACCAAGAGTGTCGATAGTGACTTCAAAGGTATCGGTGGTAACCGTAACCAGACGGGTATCAACCGGCTTTTCGACAACAGCAATCGGCGTTTCTACCAGTGAAGGCAGTTCTTCGCTGTAAGTTGCCTGCTGTTGAGGCGGTAGACTGGTCTCTGGAACAAGCAGTTCAGCAGCTACTGTCGCGGTTCGTTGTTCAGCGTCACGAAGCTCGCTAAAGTTATTCCACTCGACAACCAACAACCATGCAACCAGACCAATAGCCGTAATATTTAGTGTTTTCTTCCAGTCCATTCTATTTAACTCTGTTTAATTTTTATTTGAGGGATCAGCCTCATCCGATTTACCAGAATGTTCTACCGGTAACACCGGATCGTAACCCCCTGAATGGAAAGGTTGGCATTTTACAACCCTACGCAGCGTAAGATAACCCCCTTTGAAAATTCCGTAGCGCCTAAAAGCCTCTTCCGCATAACTTGAACAGCTTGGGTAGAACCTACATTTACTCCCAAATAGAGGGCTGAGAGCATATTGGTAGCCGCGAATAATGGCTATGGCTACTCTACGCATCAGTTTTTGACCCGCTGTTATTTTTTTCATTGGCATTTAGACGAGCAGTCAGTCTAACCCATGATTGCTGCAACAGGGATGTCATTTCAGAAGTAGGGAGTTTATCGGCGTCTTTGCGGGCTAAAAAGATAACATCCAGCGCCACGGGCAATAGGCTATTGCGAAAAGTTTCACGCACTACTCGCTTCACCTGATTGCGGCCAACAGCAGTAGGAACGTTTTTCTTGCCGACAACCAAGCCTAATCGAGACACGTGAGTGCCATTAGGCTTAGCTAAAATTAAATATTTGGGATGAGCAACCCGAACACTATTATTATCAAAAACCTCTTTATATTCAGAGGCTTTGAGTAAGCGTCGATCTTTGCCGAAGGTTGCCCTGGGCATTGGAAGCCCCTAAAGGTCTAGGCAGCTAAACGCTTACGGCCTTTAGCTCTACGACGATTCAAGACGGCACGGCCGTTTTTAGTTGCCATACGAGATCTAAAACCATGAGTGCGCTTGCGCTTTAATACGCTTGGTTGAAATGTTCTTTTCATAACGTCAATTCCGAATTAATGTCTACTGTACCCACTTAAAACACCTTATTCAGGCGATGAGTACCGTTCTAGGGCGCGGGAGTTTAATGAAAATCCCCACTCAATTCAACGCTTTATTTAAAATACAGCAGCTATTTACAGGATATTTTTTAAATACAGCTTGGTAACAACAAGTTAACAGGTTATCCCAAATAGACGGCAGCCAGAAAAGCCAAACAGTTAAAACTGTGGAAAAGCGCTGTATAAATTCAATTCTTATCCACAGATAATCAGCGAAATTAGAAAATTGCCAAAATCCGTGTTTTTTTGTACATTTTCAAACAGAGTTGATAACCGCTTTAACCACCGCTAAACACGCCTTTATACAGCAAAAAAAGCTCTTTAACCTCTTGATTTAATGTGTGTTTTTTACTTTATCCCCATAAAATGGGCTGCCTAATAACAATAACAATAATCTCTATATACTATATATAGGTATATTTAGTTAATAAGTTAACTCTTAATAAGCACAGACAATAAAACACTTTAACAATAATAAATTCTCAAATTAGTTGCTTAAACTTTAATCAACCACAAGTATAATGGCGACCCTTAAATTTTTAACCCTGTCGCAAATACTTATGCGTTACCCAGAATCTTTTGATGTGATCGTTGTTGGCGGAGGCCATGCTGGAACAGAAGCCTGTTTAGCGGCTGCGCGCATGGGTTGTCGCACCCTGCTGTTAACTCACAATATCGAGACGCTCGGGCAGATGTCCTGTAATCCAGCGATTGGTGGGATTGGAAAAAGTCATCTGGTGAAAGAAATTGATGCTCTGGGCGGTGCTATGGCTCAGGCAACAGATCTCGGTGGTATTCAATTTAGGGTGCTTAACTCTCGCAAAGGGCCAGCCGTTAGAGCAACCCGTGCTCAGGCAGACCGCATTCGTTACAAGGCAGCCATACTGTCAATTTTGGAAAGCCAAAAGAATTTAACTATTTTCCAGCAGTCGGTTGATGACCTGGTGCTTGAAGGTGAAAGAGTCACTGGTGTTGTTACTCAGATGGGGCTGATCTTTTCAGCGAAAACCGTGGTGGTTACAGCAGGCACCTTTCTCGCGGGAAAGATTCATATTGGTATGCAAAACTATTCAGCAGGCCGCGCCGGCGATCCACCATCGGTGAATTTATCCGAGCGACTAAGATCACTGCCGTTCAGGGTTGAACGATTAAAAACCGGCACACCGCCGCGTATTGATGCTCGTTCAGTGGATTTCACCCATTTGCAGGAACAGTGGGGCGATAAACCTGAGCCAGTGATGTCCTACCTGGGATCTGTAGAGCAACATCCTCAGCAAACCTGCTGTTGGATAACCTACACCAATAAAACCACCCATGAAATTATTCATCAGGGTTTAGATCGTTCACCACTTTACACTGGTGTTATCGATGGTGTGGGCCCGAGATACTGCCCCTCCATTGAAGATAAAATTGTTCGCTTCGCTGACAAGGATCAGCATCAGGTATTTATTGAGCCCGAAGGCCTAAACACCTATGAGCTCTACCCCAATGGAATTTCCACCAGCCTGCCCTTTGATGTGCAGCTTGATCTGGTGCGTTCAATTCAAGGGTTTGAAAATGCCCATATCACCCGTCCCGGTTACGCGATTGAATATGATTATTTTAATCCCCAGGATCTTAAATACTCTCTCGAGACCAAAGCGGTCAGCGGATTATTTTTTGCCGGCCAGATAAACGGTACCACCGGTTACGAAGAAGCTGCGGCTCAGGGGTTGCTAGCGGGTACCAATGCGGCACTGCAGGTGCAGGAAAAGGACAGCTGGTGTCCTGGGCGAGATACCGCCTACACTGGTGTTCTGGTTGACGACCTTATCAGTATGGGAACACAGGAACCCTACCGGATGTTTACCAGCCGCGCGGAATATAGATTATTACTTCGCGAAGATAACGCCGATATGCGTCTAACTGAAAAAGGCCGTGAGCTGGGTTTGGTCAATGATGAGCGCTGGCGCCAGTTTAGTGAAAAGCGTGAAGCGATCGAGATTGAACAGCAGCGTTTAAAAGATACTTGGGTACAGCCCGGCAGTGCTGTTGCAGAACAGCTGTCTAACCATATTGAGAAAAAGCTCTCCCGCGAGTACTCCCTGTACGATTTACTTAAGCGCCCAGAGTTGAATTATAAAATTCTCGGCAACCTCTACCCCGAGCATAAGGTTGCGCAAATTATTGCTGAGCAGGTTGAGATTGATGCCAAGTATTCCGGTTATATCAATCGACAACAGGATGAGGTTGATCGATTAAAACGCCATGAAAAAACCCGTATCCCAGAGGGCTTTAATTATCAGGCGATCAGCGGTCTATCCAATGAGATTAAGCAAAAGCTTAGCGAGGCAACCCCTGAAACTCTGGCGCGTGCGAGCAGAATTCCTGGTGTTACACCGGCGGCTATTTCATTGTTGATTGTGCAGTTAAAAAAACATGTCGCGTAATTTCAAATCTGAGCCGGCACTGCGAGCACAGCTCGAAAAAGGCTTAGAAGAACTGGGCCTGGAGTGCAGTGCTCATCAGGTCGAGCAGCTGCTAGATTATGTGAGTTTGCTGGTTACCTGGAATAGCGCCTATAACCTGACGGCTATTCGCGAACCAGAGCGAATGATTGCACTGCATATTTTGGATAGTCTGGCTATTCTCCCCTACGTGACTGGCGATAATTTAATTGATGTTGGCACTGGCCCCGGTTTACCTGGCATACCTCTGGCGATTATGTGCCCGGAGAAAACCTTTAAGTTGCTCGACAGCAATGGCAAAAAAACACGCTTCCTGTTTCATGCCCGCTGCCAGTTAAAGCTGCAAAACCTGACTGAAGTTCAATCTAGAGTCGAACAGTTTATTCCTGAGAATACTTACGATACGGTATTAAGTAGAGCTTTTACTTCCGTGGCTGAGATGGTTGATAAGTGCAAGCATCTGCTCAATGCCGAAGGGCGCTTTTTGGCGATGAAAGGAAAATTTCCTCAATCAGAGTTGAGCCTGCTAGAGAAAGACTATAAGGTCGATGTTTCCCATCGCTTGGTGGTACCAGATGTTGAAGGTGAACGACATCTAATTGAAATCAGTAAAGCTAAAACTACAGCATAAGCATAAAAAGGTCAGAGCATTGTCGAGAATTATCTCAATAGCCAATCAGAAAGGCGGCGTGGGTAAAACCACCACCAGTGTAAATCTGGCCGCCTCTCTCGCCGCTTACAAACAACGTGTTTTATTGATTGATCTCGACCCGCAAGGCAATGCCACCATGGGTGCTGGTATTGACAAGCACCAGTGCAAAACTTCTGTTTACGATGTGCTGACCGAAAAAGAAGCGATTGAAAACGTTATCGTCAGCTGTGATAAAGCCAAGATTCACCTGTTGCCCGCGAACGGTGACCTGGTCGCCGCCGAAGTTGAATTAATGCAGGAGATTGGTCGCGAAACCCGTCTGCGTCATGCACTCCAGCGAATCGATGGCGAATACGACTATGTGATTATTGACTGCCCGCCTTCATTGAATATGCTCACGGTCAATGCGTTGGTGGCTAGCGATAGCGTGATTATTCCCATGCAGTGTGAGTACTACGCACTCGAAGGACTTTCAGCACTCAATAACACTATCAAGCAAATTGCCAAGCTGATTAACCCCAAGCTTAAAATCGAAGGTATTCTGCGCACCATGTACGATCCGCGCAGCAGCCTAACCAATGCGGTATCTGCCCAGCTGCGCAAATATTTTGGCAATCGTGTTTACCGTGTAAGTATTCCGCGCAACGTCAGACTGGCGGAAGCCCCCAGTCACGGCTTGCCGGCACTAATGTACGATAGAAATTCAAAAGGCTCAGTTGCTTATCTGGCGCTTGCCGGAGAAATCATCCGTCAGGCAAAAGACAAGAGTGAAGAGCAACAACAAGCAGATGCAGGACAATAAGCGATGAGTGCAAAACGACAGAGCCTCGGCAAAGGGTTGGACGCGTTACTGGGTATGGCTGATGAGACTGACTTGGAAGGTCAGGAGCCAGCGAGTAGTGGGTCAAATGAAGGTCAGTTGCTGGATCTTGCGGTTGAGTTTTTGCAGCGTGGCAAATATCAGCCGCGTCGCGATATTAATGCTGAAGCCCTCGAAGAGCTAGCCAGTTCCATTCGCACTCAGGGTGTTATGCAGCCGCTGGTAGTGCGCAAGGTTGATGATGAAAAGTACGAGATTATTGCCGGCGAACGCCGTTGGCGTGCTGCTCAGCAGGCGGGTCTGGATGTAGTTCCGGTTATTGTGCGTGAGGTTTCGGATGAAGCGGCCATTGCCATGGCGCTTATCGAAAATATTCAGCGTGAAGATTTAAATGCCATGGAAGAGAGTCTGGCGCTGATTCGTCTTCAGCAAGAGTTTCAGTTAACCCAGCAGCAGGTAGCAGATGCGGTAGGTAAATCCCGTTCCGCAGTAACCAACCTGATGCGTCTTGCAAGTCTTGAGTCTGAGGTTCAGCAGTTACTGGAGCGCGGGGATCTCGAGCTTGGCCATGCGAAATGTCTCTTAGCTCTGGAAGGCGCCAAGCAAATTAATGCTGCCAGAACCGTCGCCAGTGTCAATATGACCGTGCGTCAAACCGAAGCGCTAGTTAAAAAACTTCAATCCCCTGCTCCAGGAAAGTCCAGCGCTGAGGTTAATGCCAGCCCGGATATCAAACATCTGGAAGATCAGATATCGGAAAAAATCGGCGCACCGGTGCAGATACAACACAGCGCCAAAGGGGCCGGCAGGCTAATTTTAAAATATAATAGCGTCGATGAGCTCGACGGTATTCTCGCCCATATAAAGTAATCGCCCAACGGCTGTTTTCACGGCAAAAAAATTTCCACGATATACGTTGTTTAGCGTGTTGAATATCCACAGCACTATACCTATAATGCGCACCCGTCGGACACAGGCCACAAATTTGTCTGGCAGGGCCGGAGAAAAGGTGTCGACCACGTATGACGACCATTTCATTACCACCAGTTAGAAGAGTAGCGCTTTACCAGCTAGCCTGTTTGCTGCCTGGCTGTGCAATTCTTTTACTCTGGAGTTCCGTGTTAGCTTACTCTGCATTAATCGGCGGATTGATTCAAATTTGCCCGCAGGCATGGTTTACACGGCAAGCGTTTAGATACGCCGGCGCAAGAAAAGTACAGTCCATTGTGCGAGCAATGTACTGGGGAGAAACGGGAAAGATTGTTTTAACCACAGTGTTATTTACAGTCAGCTTTATGATCATAAAGCCGCTTTATGTGAGTGCCCTGTTCGCCTCCTTTGTAACAATGATTTTGGTGCAGTATCTGACAGTAATCATATTACTGAAACATTGATACGGCATAAGTTAACGACCTAACTAGTTGAGAGTGACAGATGGCAGGTGGAAACCCCGCAAGCACTACTGAGTATATCCAACACCATTTAACCAATCTGGTTTATGGAAAGTTGCCGGCCGGATACGAGCGCACCACCGAGCAGGGTGTTGAAGTTCTTCAGGCTGATACCTGGACTATGGCTCATGGTGGTCAAGAAGCCACAGATATGGGTTTCTGGGCTATTCACGTAGACTCAATGATCTGGTCGATTGGTCTCGGTTCGCTGTTTTGCTGGATGTTCCTGCGCGCAGCCAAAAAAGCCCACACAGGCGTTCCCGCTGGTTGGTTAAACTTTGTTGAGATGATTGTTGAGTTTATCGACGGTGCAGTAAAAGACAGCTTCCATGGCCGCAACAAAATGGTCGCCCCATTGGCGCTGACTATTTTTGTCTGGGTATTCTTGATGAACCTGATGGATTTACTTCCGGTTGATCTAATTCCCACGTTGCTGATGATGGCTGGCGTTGAATATCAGAAAATTGTCCCCTCAACCGATCCCAACATTACCTTGGGTATGGCGCTGGGCGTATTTGTTCTGATGCTCTACTACTCCTTCAAGATTAAAGGTACTGGCTTTGTTAAAGAGCTGACCATGCACCCGTTTAATCACTGGGGCTTTATTCCCGTAAACCTGTTTATGGAAACTGTTGGCCTGCTGGCTAAGCCGTTCTCTCTGGGTTTGCGACTGTTCGGCAATATGTATGCCGGCGAAATGATTTTTATCCTGATTGCAACGATGTTTGCAGCGGGCGCAGGAGCCGGCTTTGTGTCTGGCGGTCTGCATGCAGAACTCTTTGGCGAACAGACCAGCGGTTACTTCTGGTTAGTGATCTTTTTGCTGGTCACCGGTGTATGTTGGTTGAATCTCAAAGGGAAAGTATCTACGGGTAAAACAGTCCTGTTATGTATGGCCTTTATGGCGATAGGTGGTGGTCTGTTTGCTCTGGGTGGAGGGTTAATGCAATGGGGCTGGGCGGTATTCCATATTCTGGTCATTACCCTGCAAGCATTTATTTTCATGGTTCTAACGGTCGTCTATCTCAGTATGGCGCACGAAGACCACTAAATTTTTTATTAATTTTTTTAAATGACTGAAGTCAGGAGTCTACGATGGAACTAGTAATTATTGCTGCGGCAATTATGCTCGGATTGGGCGCGTTGGGAGCAGCAGTTGGCATGGGCCTGCTGGGCGGTAAGTTGATCGAAGCTACAGCTCGTCAGCCAGAACTTGGACCTATGCTTCAGGGCAAGATGTTCCTGCTCGCTGGTCTGATTGATGCTGTGCCTATTATTGGTGTTGGTATCGCGATGTACTTGATCTTTGTTGTTGCACCAGGTGTTGCGTAACAATCGAGTAGAAGAGTTCTAGCAAAATTTTTTGCTGGAAATTTTTTAATCCACTCCTTAATGAGGTGATGGCGTGAATATTAATCTAACGCTTTTTGGTCAGATGGTGACCTTTGCATTCTTTGTGTGGTTTTGCATGAAGTTTGTTTGGCCAGTCATTATTGACTCAATGGAAGAGCGACAGAAGAAAATCGCCGATGGTCTTGATGCGGCTGATCGCGCACTGCGGGATCTTGAGCTGGCTCAGAGCAAAGCGACTGATCAGATGAAAGATGCCAAGCAGGAAGCGGCGGGCATTATCGATCAAGCCAACAAGCGCGCTGGTCAGATTGTTGATGAAGCAAAAAATCAAGCTCGAACTGAAGGTGACCGCATAAAAGTGGCCGCTGAAGCCGAGATTGAACAGGAAATGAATCGTGCTAAAGAAGAGTTGCGTGCCTCCGTGGCAGGTCTAGCTCTCGCTGGTGCAGAGAAAGTTCTTGAAGCTTCAATCGATGAGAAAGCCAATCGCACGCTGGTTGATAAATTAGCAGCGCAGCTGTAACCGAGGTTAATCATGGCAGAATTGAGCACATTAGCCCGACCCTATGCCAAGGCAGCATTTGAATACGCTGCTCAGGCGGGTGAGCTGCAGAGCTGGTCAGACAGCTTGGCTACTGCGGGATCTGTTGCACAACAGCCCAATGTCGTTAAGTTGTTGAGTTCGCCCAGCGTCACTGCACAACAGCAGGCAACTGCGTTGATTGAGATCTGTGGTGATGCGCTTGACGAAAGAGGTCAAAACTTTTTGACTGTTCTGTCAGAGAACCACCGGTTACAACTGTTGCCGGAAATTTCTCTTCAGTTCGACGTTTTAAAAGCCAATCGCGAAAAAGCGGTTGATGTCGAGTTGGTAGCAGCACATGAGTTAGATGCGGAACAGCAGCAGAAACTCAGTGATGCATTGAGCGCAAAGCTAGAACGTAAAGTAAACATGCAGGTTAGTTTAGATAAGAACCTGCTGGGTGGTGCGGTAATACGTGCCGGAGACCTCGTTATTGACGGGTCTATTCGTGGCCGATTGGCCAAACTCGCTGAGTCATTACACTCCTAAGGATTTGAGGCCTAAGCATGCAGCAACTGAATCCATCAGAAATTAGCGAAATTATTAAGGGTCGTATCGACAACCTTAATGTTTCGTCAGAAGCCCAAAATGAGGGCACCATTGTATCCGTATCGGACGGTATCATT